>SKEN01000248.1_pt1 | contig 46893 bp, 52 predicted proteins | sample 4826711 | NCBI WGS metagenome assembly SKEN01 (sample SAMN11008808, study PRJNA524170) | human gut metagenome | biome: Human fecal sample; material: Feces; isolation source: fecal sample from pouch patient p39 | host: Homo sapiens | place: Israel: Tel-Aviv | collected 2015-02-10 | reverse complement strand
CTTCGCCATGTGCTTGATGTTATAGCTGACTGGCCGATAAACCGGGTCAGCGAACTGCTCCCCTGGCGCGTAGCACTGCCAACTGAATAACACATCCCCGTCAATACGGTTCTCGCTGCACGCTTACTGACAAAGTCATCGGGCACTATCTGAACATAAAACACTATCAGTAAATTGGAGTCATTACCCTTTTGTTAGTAAAATAATCGCTGCTGATTTTCCAACTGACAAAGAGAACGATGATGCTATTTATTCGTTCGCCCAACTAACAGAGCATCCTGCTGGTTGGAACCTCATCTTCAAGCCTAAGGTAGGCGAAGATTCTTCGGCGAAAGGAATTGTTAAAACCGTAAAGGAATGGCGAGCTGCTAACGGTAAGCCAGGTTTTAAAAAATCGAGATTGAATGTGCGGGTTCAGGTGATGAATCCGCACATTTTTAACTCTGGATTTGAAGAATAATTACTAGATATCCATTATTTTTTCCTGTCTCCAAACTGACCCCATGATGGATGGTTTATGGCTCTGTCCACGATACCGGCGACGGACCCGTCTGCTACTGGCTTCGGCATACCACAAAATCCTGACGCCTCCGCATGGCGTCGTTGTCCAACCCCGGGAACGGGGAAAAGCCAGTTTCCCCCGCTCCTGGCGTTTCTTAAACACCCGTTAAGGAAATACTGTGAAAAAAATGAACCGTACGCTCCGCAGATGTTGTCTGTCCGGGCTTATCAGCCTGTCTTTGTTTGCACCTTTTCCGGTTGTGTATGCCGACAGCATCGAGACGGGATATTCGCCGGAAGGAACGGCTCTGCAGCTGGTCCTGAAGACTATTAATTCTGCACAGCAGGAAATCCGGCTGATGGGCTATTCCTTTACCTCACCCGAAGTCGCCGGCGCGCTTGTCAGGGCAAAGCGGCGTGGCGTCGATGTGAAAGTGGTTCTGGACTGGAAAGCCAATACCGGCAAGCAAAACCAGGCGAGTCTGGCGGCCATGAATCTTCTGGTCAATGCCGGCATCCCGGTTCGCACAGTGTCGCAGTACAAAATTATGCATGACAAAGTCATCATTGCTGATGGCCGCAATATTGAAGTCGGGTCTTTTAACTACACCCGCTCCGCCGATCGGGTCAATTCAGAGAACGTGCTAGTCGTGTGGGATGTTCCAGTCGTTGCTCAACGCTATCTGCAGCACTGGTCGACCCGCTGGTCGCAGGGAACGGACTGGAAACGGGCTTATTAACGCACCTCAGCCATAAAACGAGCATCAATACGGTTCACTTACGTCCATGCTAAAGCGCCTGAACCACCCGTCGCTCGTATCTTACCTCTTAAGTCTTGCCCCTGAAGGTACTCACTTTTAGTTCAGGATGGGCTACTCTCCATCTCTCTTACAAGAGGACATGGGCATCTCATTTAGTTGAAATTTGTACGCCAATACAAATGACAATCTTAGAAAGGATCTCTTGCAAATTGAAAGTAAGTTATTGATTTGCAGGATCTGAGAGTTCTGTAGTATCCTCCGTTCCGAAGACATTTCTGAGGTGTCAGGAGAGCGATAAATGTCACGTCCAGCAGATAAAACAACTTCCTCTGCGAATGCAAAACGTGCATACCGGAAAGGTAAGCCAATGTCTGCCAGTGAGAGACAGCTTGCCGCGATTGCGCGGAAACGCGAAACGCATAAAGAAGTTAAGGTTTTTGTTAAAAACCCACTAAAGGACGTGATGATAGCGGTTTGTGAAGAAGAAGGTCTGACACAAGCCCAGTTTATCGAGAGGCTCCTTGAGCGAGAGCTTACAGAACGCGGTCTTTTAGATGTAAAGACTTCACATTCTTGATCATGTTTATATTGAGTGCTAGATTGTTGATGGTCTGAATAATTTTGGGTGTGCCACGCCGTAAGGTGGCAGGGAACTGGTTCTGATGAGGTATCTACCCGGGACCAGAAAGCAAAAACCCCGATAATCTTCTTCAATCTTGGCGGAAGGAAAAGATTAACGGGGCCTTCATAAACTGCATAGAACGTGTTGCTCTATGCAGGGAGTATATGTACATGCTCAGAAAACTTCAAGCTCAGTTTCTGTGTCATTCGCTCCTTCTGTGCAACATAAGCGCAGGAAGCGGTGACTGATCTCCTTCAAAATCACTATTCACAGGTTAAAAACCCGAATCCGGTATTCACGCCGCGTGAAGGGAAAAAGACCCTGCCGTTCTGCCGTAAGCTGATGGCGAAAGCCGAAGGCTTCACGTCCCGTTTTGATTTTTCCATCCATGTGGCGTTTTTGCGTTCGCTGGGTAAGCGTCACCGGATGCCACCACTGTTGCGCCGGCGTGCAATTGACGCTCTTCTGCAGGCAATGTGTTTCCACTACGATCCGCTGGCCAATCGCGTGCAGCGCTCGATTACCAATATGGCCATCGAATGTGGACTGGCCACCGAGTCCAGGAGCGGCAACCTGTCGATCACCCGAGCCACCCGGGCGCTGAAGTTCCTGGCCGAGCTGGGGCTGATCACCTATCAGACGGAATATGACCCACAGATCGGCTGTAATATCCCGACCGATATCACCTTCACCCCGGCTCTGTTTTCCGCGCTTGACGTTTCAGAAATGGCTGTGGTGGCCGCGCGCCGCAGCCGTGTGGAATGGGAAAACCTGCAGCGCAAAAAACAGCAACTGAAACCGCTGGAGATGGACGAACTGATCGCAAAAGCGTGGCGGTTTGTGCGTGAGCATTTTCGCAGCTACCAGGCTGAACGAAAATCTCACGGCCGGAAGCGGGATACTGCACGGCGGGATGCATCACGGCAGCGTCATGACATCGAGACGCGCGTGCGTCAGCAACTGACCCGCGAATACGCCACCGGCCGCTTCAGGGGCGATAAAGAAGCGCTGAAGCGTGAGGTTGAGCGCCGTGTGCAGGAGCGCATGCTGCTGTCGCGCGGAAACAACTACACGCGGCTGGCCACTGCCCCCCTATAACATTCCTTCTTTAAAAAATCCGGCCGGCGCCGGAGGCTTTCGCACGCCTGTTGGCCGGCTACTACGTATTATCTTATCTTCAGGCCTGCATTCCTCACCATAATTCCGGTCTTCCTGGCGTCAACGTGGCCTTAAATGTTATCGCCGGCGTCACTTCTGACGGCCGATTTCTGTTATCCACATATAACTGCAAGGGAGTATTTCATTAGGCTACAACCGTGATACGCACAAAGCACATGCCGTCGGACTTTCAAGGCGCGTGGTTCCTTTTAAACACCAGCTCTGTACCTCTTTTAAAGATCCTTTAATAAATCCTGTAAACACATAACCTGTTCATCGCCTGCCCTGTGGACCGGCTCGGGAGAATGCCCGCCCTTGCAGCGACCTGACGGTCGCGCCGGTTCGGCAACATCAGAAAGAGCTCCCATCGCTTCGCGACGGGCCCCGACCGGAGAACCACATTAGTTACAGCATTCATAAGGAAGTTAATCATAAAACCGGCGCCGGTTTGCCAGCCAAGTGCCCCTCCCCACCACTGAAAAGCGCCGCCGCCCCGGCCAAAGGCCGGGGAACAACATCGCTTTTAATGATGGGTGTTGTAACTACTCTTCTTCATCGCTGTGAGTAGTGCTGTGGTGAGGTCCGGAGTACACGCTCGTAAGCGGCCCTACGGCCCGCTAACGCGGAGATACGCCACGACTGCGGCTAACGCCTTGTCGTGACCACTCCGACCGCGTACAGCAGCTCCTGAAGCGTTATAGGTGGGTATGGCTTATCAGGGCGGGGATGGGGATTGGCAGAACCTATCAAACTGTAGCCGGCTACGCCGGGCTTCGGCGCCACTCACTTTCCGTTCACAATTGAACATCGGCTGGCGCCTTTCATGTCATCTTGCAGCCTTTTCATCAATAAAAAATACGTCTGCATCTCATTTATTGACAGGTCTGCTGCAGGGTAAGTTTAAACTACAAAACCAAGCTAACTTGAAAAAATCTAAGTCTCCTTTCGTGAGAAAATCTGAAAGGGTTGGTGAAAGGAAACGCTATGAGCTTCATCATCTTAAAAGAATAAAAGATGATGGTGCAGTTTATGATGTGGATAATATTCGCGTAATGACACCAAAGCGGCATATTGATATTCAAAAAGGAGATAATTAATTGAATAGTAGAGCTATTTATAATTATACCGAAGCTGAATTCCTTGAGTTTGTAAAAAAAATATGTCGAGCTGAAGGTGCAACGGAAGAGGAAGATGAATCGCCACGGATAATCTAGACACTTCCGAGCCGTTGATAATACTGGTTTTCATATTCTGTCGGTGACATCTGATCGCTAGAACCATGCCGACGCTTACTGTTATAAAACATTTCGATGTAATCAAAAATATCGCTGCGGGCTTCTTCCCGCGTTCCGTAGATCTTTTTCTTTATCCGTTCGCGTTTCAACTGATCCTACCCGCGAATAGTGGACACGCGACTAAGTGAGTAAACTCCCAGACAGAGGTATCTCACATGACTAAATCAGCAACCGTAAGTAAGAAACCACGTAAACAGCATTCGCCTGAATTCCGCAGCGAAGCCCTGAAGCTTGCGGAGCGCATCGGCGTTGCCGCTGCCGCCCGGGAACTCAGCCTTTACGAGTCTCAGCTATATACCTGGCGCAGCAAATTACAGCAGCAGAAAACGTCTTCCGAACGGGAAAATGAGCTGGCCGCTGAAAATGCCCGCCTGAAGCGCCAGCTGGCAGAGCGTGACGAGGAGCTGGCTATCCTCCAAAAGGCCGCGACATACTTCGCAAAGCGCCTGAAATGAAGTATGTCTTCATCGAAAAACATCAGGCTGAGTTCAGCATTAAAGCCATGTGTCGGGTGCTGCGCGTGGCCCGCAGCGGCTGGTATGCCTGGCGTATCCGTCGCCTGCAGCTAAGCCCGCGTCAACAATTTCGCCGGCAATGTGACAAAGCGGTCAGTCAGGCCTTTCATCAGGCGAAACAGCGCTACGGCGCACCGCGCATTACTGATGAGCTGCGCGAACAGGGGGTGAAATACAACATCAAAACGGTAGCGGCCAGCCTGAAACGGCAGGGGCTAAGGGCCAAAGCCGCGCGTAAGTTCAGTCCGGTGAGTTATAAGCCCCATAATCTGCCGGTATTCGATAATCTGCTGAATCAGGATTTCACCGCCAGCGCACCGAATCAGAAGTGGGTGCAGGACATCACCTACATTCGCACCGATGAGGGCTGGCTGTATCTTGCCGTGGTGATTGACCTGTGGTCCCGCGCGGTTATTGGCTGGTCGATGTCATCCCGAATGACGGCCCGGCTGGTATGCGATGCCCTGCAAATGGCGCTGTGGCGGCGTAAGCGGCCAAAAGGGGTTATAGCCCACAGCGACCGGGGTGGTCAGTACTGCTCAGCAGATTATCAGGCCCTGTTGAAGCAGCACGACCTTCGGGGCAGCATGAGTGCAAAAGGCTGCTGCTATGACAATGCCTGCGCGGAAAGCTTTTTCCACACGCTGAAGGTAGAGTGCATCCACGGTGAGCGTCTAATCAGTCGCGATGATATGCGTACGATGGTATTTAATTACATTGAGTGCGATTACAATCGCTGGCGTCGTCACAGTGCCTGTGGCGGCCTCAGCCCGGAACAATTTGAAAATCAGAATCTCGCTTAGGCGCGTGTCCATATTACGAGGAGAGGATCAGTTTTTTTGGGAAAGTACTGTCGGATTAACCCATTAGTGTTCTCGTTTGTTCCTCGCTGCCAGGGACTCTGAGGATCGCAGAAGTAAACTTTAACTCCCGTGCTGCCAGTAAATTCCAGATGCCTGGCCAGCTCCATTCCCCTGTCCCATGTCAGTGATTGTCGGAGTTCAGGCGGCAAACTCAGGAATTTTTCGGTAAGAGCCTGATTCACTGAGAAAGCGTCTTTTCCTCTGAGTTTCAGGATGATCGTATAGCGAGATTTTCGGTCTACAAGTGTGGCGATATGCGAGTTTTTTGTGCCTGACACCAAATCACCTTCCCAGTGCCCCAGAGAGCGTCTGTTATCGATATGCCGCGAGCGTTCGTGGATTGGCGTTCCGTTTACTATGTTGATGGTGCCTCTTTCACCTTTACGAGTATGGCGTCTGCCATGACGTAGGCTGTGCGATCGGCGCAGATGCTGTACATTCAGGTGGTGTAGTGCCGCACGACTACGAAAATACAGCGTTTTATAAATTGTCTCTGGCGATATTCTCAGTGTTTTTTGACGCGGCTTCGTTCGCCTTAACCATCCTGATATTTGCTCTGGCGACCACTTCATCTCCAGCTTTTCCAGAACAAGCTCTCGCAACGGTAAATTCTGATCCAGTAAGCACGGTTTTGGTCTTCTCGCCATCCTGTTAGCCCGGTTATTAGCATCCACAGCTTTGTAATAGCGCCTGCCTCGATTACGCTGAACTTCACGTGAGATCGTCGAAGGACTACGATCCAGTGCAGTAGCTATCGCACGAATGCTCATTTTGGCTGACAAACCGGCTCGTATTTCCTCGCGCTCAGACAGCGTCAGGTGAGCTATAGCCCGCTTGCGCTCATTGGGTTTTATACCGCCAGTATCCCTTAACATAGTGAAGATGGTTCCTGGTTTCGAACCCAGGATATTAGCTATCTCACTGAAGCCTGTTCCGTTCTTCCACAGTTCAAAAACAGATGATTTTTCCTTTGCTGTAAATGTCCGTCTCATCCAAAAATCCTCCGCAACCCCATGTTTTCACATGACTGTTGCGTTGACCAATTGAATCTACAGCGGCTTTTTTTAATATGTCCCGTTCGTCGGTAACCCGCTTCAGCTCTTTCTGGAGACGGCGGATCTCGGCCTGAGCATCTGACTGTTCTTTATTAGTGGAAGGATCCGGACCGTACTTCTTTATCCAGGCGTAAAGGCTGTGGGTGGTAATATCGAGACGTGTTGCAACGCTGGCAACAGAATAACCGCGATCAACAACCTGTTTGACTGCTTCAGTTTTAAACTCTTCGGGATAACGCTTACCGCTCATGGGCACCTCTCTTTAAGCCATCTTAAATGACTCTGAGGTGTCTGTTAAACCCGTGGCGATTCAATCCATGGTGACATCAGGATGATTAGTAGGACTAACTCCCCAGTACGGAGGGAGTTAGTCTTGGCTATCGACAATATAAGTTCATTTCTCAACGCGGAAGACGTTGTTGTTGATTCGGGAATTTCGGGTTTTGGTTATTACCCGGACTCTGGTACCAGTAAGCTACTGTCGCGATGTCATCCTGTCTTTCATAGAGTCGAATGTCATCATTGCCCATTTGCTGGAAAGTTACTTTAATCTCTTCATGAAACGCTACAGGGTCGGGTAAGTGCCAGCGGTACAGCCCATGCATAGGCAATGCATCATCACCGAAACCATGTACCGGGTTAGCATCCCCAGTCTGGAAGAAATCACGGGTATGATCCCGTTTCGACTGCCAAGGATAACCAACATATAGCGTCTGAAAACATTGTGCTGATGCGTGGCCAAGATCGTTTCTCTGATGGAAAGCCCAGGCCCCACCAAAATAATCTTCAGAACCGGTAGAATGTTGGGTTGGATAGGTAGAGTCGCCATCCACGTAAAATTTAAACTCCCCTTCACCCCACCAGTATCGTTCCAGCGCGGTCAGAGCCAGATATGTGCCCACGTAATATCCGTAACCTTGCACATTATCCAGCAAAACATAATCTTCTCCAGGAGTGGTAACACGCTGACGTCGCCACTGTGCATGGAAGTAGAGAGGGTCAGTAAATGGAGAGGATACCAACGCATAGTTAATTGTGAAAAAGAAATGCTCAATATCTGCTTCGTGCTCATTGCTGATCACAATCTTTGCTGAGCGATTAAAAGGCATTCGGAAATAAGAGTTAAACCCGCCTGTCGGATTAACTATTATCGGCAACGAATTTATATCGCAGCGCGCACCAAAACCATTACAGAAAAAGTCCCCAATCGGCGATTCAACGGAAGGGACTGTTTCATCATCCCAGTAAATACGGATCACAACGTCTCGTAAGACAAAGCTGCCACGATGAGTTTTATCTGTCAACGTAAACCACATGTGTCGTATTTCTGCCGGTCCTTTGATATCTGCAATAGTAATACTTTCACCTGCTGGAATTCGAATAAAACCACTCCCTTTACGGCCCGGACCGAGATGGCTAGCAGCCATACATGATTTACCCTTTTCTCCGGTCATGTTCTCAGGCGAAATTGTTCGCGTCTGCTCATGCTGAAAAGTGGTGACAGAACTTAACATATTCATGAATTTCCCTTATTGCTTAGCTAAAAGAAGTATCGTTAGTTTTTATTTTTACCTGGCTCTTTTTTTCACTGTTGAGGAATATTGCAGCGAATATCATGAAGATAACAACAATCAATCCCAAACCTTTAAAGGTGGTCGCTGGACCGACCTTATCATAAAAATTTCCTGCAACAGTTGAGAACAGGATAACCCCAACAGAACCAGCAACTTGATATCCAACCAGAAAGACTGTCGCTGATAATCGACGGTCAAAATTAATCGCGATATATTTAAAAACTGCAACCAGGACAGTAGTAATCTCCATGCAATGCATTAATTTTATAATCGAAATAAAAACAAGAGAGCTTGTGTATCCTGTCATAAGGATTCTTGCAGCAGAAATACAGGCTGCAAATATCAATGCGTTTTTCGCGCCAACACGGTTAACGATGAATGGCACCGTAAACATCACCCCTGCTTCCAGGAAAACCTGCAATGAATTCAACACGCCATAAATTTTATAGCCTTCACCTTCATTTCCGAAAAGGTGAGTAAAATAGACAGGAAACAGTTGCTGATCATAAATATTATACAAACTGTATGTGCCAAGAACGTAAACAACGAAAACCCAAAAGTCTTTCAATCGAAAAACAGCCATGATCTCATGAAAGGTTAAAGGATCATTTACCTTCATTAGCGCTGAACTGTAGTGTGACATATCCGGTTTAAAGGTGAAATTCAGGATGATAAACAGAATACCTACAACAGAAGCGGCCCAAAAATTAAGGTGAGGATTTTTAGCAATGAGTATTCCTGCAAGTAAGGTTCCAGCAGCGTAGGCTATACTTCCCCAGGTACGGGCCTGACCAAATTCAAAACCAAATGCTCTACTTATTTTCTCACAATAGGAGTCAATAAGCCCCATACCGGCTACCCATCCCAGACCAAGATATACACTCCCCGTCACTACTCCTATATAAAAATGGTCGCGGAGTAAGGGTTCATAAACGTTAATGAGGAAAGGAGCTGCACATGTAATTATAAGGCTTTGGAACCAGACTAAATTTTTCTTTAAAACAAGCTTGTCCTGAACTACTCCATAGATAAACATAATGATTAATGCAATGAAGAAGTTCAGAGAATAAACAATACCTGTTTGCCGTGCACTAAGTCCAATCTGGCTACTCAACCAGATTGCATAAAATGAAAAAACTAAACTTCCCGCGGCATAGTAAACCATGCTGTAACATGAGGAAAACCAATAATTTGGATTACGATAAAATGCTCTATTGCTCATTGTGTTACCCCGGCGATGTAATGTAGTGTAAGCATGAGGAGCTAAAAATTTAGCTAAAACATGAAACAAGCAAAAACGTGAAGTCCGTCAAGGTTACACATGCAGGCGCCCCCCCCCGGAAAGCAATGAGCATCTGGGGGGCGCTTTCTCGCAACTTAAAAAATGATTAACAGTCACCTTTGTGCTTTGCAGTTAAATCCTTGAAAGAGGAAAAATGTCAATAAATATTTTCAGTGCGCAAAGAAAGATCTTTTATTATCGATGGGTATATTTTCTCCAGGGTGTAGAGTCGTAATAAAAAAAGAGATAATGCACTCAAAATGATTGGGACGTAGATAAGTAGGATTTGTAATGTAAAGAGAACAATAATCGGTTGAGTAGTTACATTGCCAGGTATGTATCCGGCCATACCAAGGATCCAACCAATGCCTCTAGAAGCAATGCCGCTACCAAGGATGGCACTGAAACTGCCGCCACTGTAGACTAAGCCATCGTTTCGAATTCCGAATTTCCATTCTCCATAATCAATTGTGTTAGCCAGCATAGAATATGCATTTCCCATTATGGGAGCAAATCCAGGGTCATGTATTCAATCTGGTGATTTGCATTACAGTACATAATACTCGCGTTCAATAAATGTACCGATGACTTTGTCATGCATTTCTGTGGATTTTGAATAACCGAGTGTCTTGCGATTCAGCCGTTTCAACCGGTTACGAAGATTCAGGTTTTCACGTTCAATTCGCTGTGTGTAAAGTTTACCTGTGATGTGTTTTTCCTTCGGTAACATGTCGTAAGCACTGAAGTTATCTGTACACCAGAAGGCGACGTCAAAACCTGATAATAGCGTCAGTAATTTACGAAGTGTCTTTTTACTTCGACAGCCAAAAGCATGAGCGATAATACGTTTGAGGCGTGGCTCCCAGGCATACCACAGCCAGCGTTGCTATTTTTTGTTACCCACAAATGACCACATTTCATCAACTTCGCAGATGAGTTGAATGTGCAAATTATCCAGAGGCAGTGTGGTTACACATCGCGGCGAGAGTTTTTTAACGTGCGCACAACGGCATTAATGCTGATATGAAGCGCACGGGCAGTATCACGAATACCGGCATTGTTCATCGCGAGGTCAACAATTTTTTCTTTCATTCCGGGCTGGCAGGCGCGATACGCATAATCAAGTTGAAAACTACGACAACACGCCTGACAGCGATAACGTTGGTGGCCTGCACTTCCCAGACCATGCTTTTTTACCGCAGCCGTTTGCTCACAAAACGGGCATCTTGCATCAACCTTAGCCATCAGAATTCCTCCCATAAAAACGGACAGTCTACCTGATGATCACCAGATTGAATACTTGACCCACCAACCCATTTCAAATGGAATTGATTAGTTATATTGAAAAAAACCTTTCTTCGTATGGATATAAAGTGCTAATTTGCAATAGTCAGCACAATCAGCAAGAAGAGAAGAGAAGAGAAGAGAAGAGATTTTTGGATATTCTGAGAAGAAATTAGGTTGAAGGCGTTATTGTAAATTCAATGAACGAAAATCTTGCGGATTATTTTATTTCTAATTTAAATATAGTTTCCATTGATAGAAAAATTAGTGATGCTATTCCTGTGATTTCCTGTGATTTCCTGTGATAATTATACAGAAGGAGCTATAGCAACGAAGTATTTAATTGATTGCAATTGCCAGAAAATCCTCTATATTGGTTCTGTTAGCACTACAAAAAAAATCAACATGGACGCTGATAAGCGTTTTTCTGCTTACATGGATAAAATTACTGAGAGAGGGTTATCGCCTTTTTCTTATGATATGGATTTTTCACTTTCGTATAGCGAAAAGTTTAATGTCATTAGAGCGTTATTGCTTAAAGATAAATATGATGGTGTTTTTACAGATGATTCTTCAGCTATTGCAACAATTAACGCTGCTAAAGCTTGTGGACTAGCTATTCCTGGTCATTTAAAAGTAGTTGGTTTTGATGGCGCTGATTTGACATTGCAGTATGCTCCTTACCTTTCCACTATTCGGCAGCCTATTAAAAGCATTGCACAACATGCAGTTAAAACTTTGCTAAATAAAATAAACGGCCTTCCTTTTGATAATATAATTAATTTACCTGTTAATCTTCATATTGGGTGTGATTAGAGTATTGGAAATTTAGATATTTTCATTCTGTTGCCTTAAATATAGCTTAAGATTGATTAAATCACATAAAAACAAGCAATTGGTACTTTTTTTTAAATTTACCTGTTGCTTGTTGTAAATTCTTAATAAGCTATGCTTGACACCAACAACAGTCTCGAATTAAGATGCTTTATAAACTCTTGAGATATGTTGTTATGGCAAAAAAAATAAATTTCAGCCGTATTGCCGAGTTAGCTGGCGTGTCTACGACAACCGTCAGTCATATATTTAATGGTAATGCCGAACGACATCGTATTTCTGATATCACAAAGAAAAAAGTATTAGCCATTGCAACACAATTTGCTGATCAAGAACATATACGCAGAGCGATAATAAGGGCATCTTTAACTAGAACCATCGGTGTAATTGTACCTGACATGTCTAATTTCAGTTTTGCGATGTTTCTGCACAAACTTGAAATGATATCCAGTCACCAAGGTATACAAATTATCATATCTTGTAGCCATTACAACCCAGCTCAGGAGGTCAATGCTATTAATAATCTTTTGGAACGAAAAGTTGATGGTATTATTACCATAACATCGTTAGATGATGATGTGCTCTATTCAAAGGTAAGCATCAAAACGCCTGTTCTATTATACGATCGTTTTATTTCTCATAGTCAATTACCTTTTGTCTCTTGTGAGTCAATTTGTTCAGTTACAAAACTTATATCTGAAAAAGCTAAACTATTTGATGAGTTCTGGTTTTTAGGCGGTGATATTCAAATATCAACTATCAGAGAGCGGCTGATTGGTTTCAGAAAAGGCTTAAAAAAAGCAGGCCTAAAACTAAATAAAGAATGGATTGTCTATGATAAGTATCATGAGAATCTTGGTTACCATTTGATGGAGAAAATAACCAAAAAAATTGGACGATTACCAAAGGCTATATTTACACCGTCTGGAAACTTATTGGAAGGAGTTTTGTTATATTTGAAGGATAATAAAGTTGCACAAAATGAGATTTATCTTTGCTCTTATGATTACAATATGTACCACGATTTCCTTTTTTATGATGTTGATATTTTATCACAAGATTATGAACAACTTGCCAGACACTGTTTTATAAATATTCAGCACCTTATTAATAAACATGCTGTTGAGCATAGAATAACAAGGGTCCCTCCTAAATTAATTGTATCTTCAAGATAATCTTCTCTCTATAGCTCTATATATAATAGAGTACTTTTGATCCTGGAGGCGTTCAAAGTCGGATAACTGTTACCTTGACATTAGATGGCATTAAAACTAACACCATTTTTAATAAAGGATGACTGAAATTGGTTATATCAGTCTTATTTTATCAGCCTGGGTTAGACTCCATGTTATCGTTCACAGCAGTAAATTAGTGAGGGCCACGATGAGCGAAATATAGTCATTCGCACCCTGAGAATTATACTTTGAAGTGATTCAGGGTATGCGCTTACTGGTTACGAATATTGAGCGAGAATCATGTGATGATCGCCGCTTTTCTTTCGAGCCAGTAAGTGCTCCACGTTCGCTAACGAATACTCAGGGCATGCAGATAAACTGCTGGCTATATTTCTTTCGAAGAGCGTGGAATGCATACCAATCCCCGATGAAAAGGAGTTGGTGATGACTACGACTAATCAATTTGCTGCACATGTTGGTCTGGACTGGGCAGATAAAAAACACGATGTCTGTGTTCAGTTTAAAAACGGCGAACGCGTATTCCATGTGATTGAACATACAGCAGAAGCGCTTGATGTCTGGCTTACCGAGTTACACCAGAAGGTAGAAGGCAGGATCGCTATCGCCGTTGAGCTGAAGAAAGATCCCATGGTGTATGCTCTTCAGAAATATCCGTTTATCACCATTTTCCCTGTCCACGCTTTGTCCCTGGCTCGTTACCGGCAAGCCTTCTCGCCCAGCGGCGCTAAAGATGACCCGCAGGATGCCGAGCTGGCATTAGAGTTAATGCTACGCTATCCCCAAAAGATAAAAGCCATTGAACCCGACAATGCGGATATCCGGTTGCTTCAGCAACTGGTTGAGCAACGTCGTCAGTTGGTTGAAGATAAACGACGCTTTGTGAACCGGATAATCAACACGCTTAAACAGTATTATCCTCAACCCCTGGAGTGGTTCTCACATCGGGGTAGCTTACTGTTGTGTGAACTGATTATACGGTGGCCCAGTCTGCAACAATTGAAACGTGCCAGGCGCGACACGATCCGCAACTTTCTGAATGCTAAAGGTGGCCGCGCAATGGCCCTTACCGAGCAACGAGTGGCGAGTATTGATAACGCGATCCCATTGACTACAGACCCGAGTGTTATAGAGGCTAATGCTTTAATGGCAACAGCACTGGCGACACAAATTAAAGTCGTGAGTGAAATCATCAAAACCTATGACGAACGAATCGAAACGTTGTTTGACACATTGCCAGATGCGGGGCTGTTCAAATCACTTCCGGGTATGGGGCCGTGTATGGGCCCACGGATGCTTGCTGCACTTGGTGATAACCGTGACCGTTTTAGCAGTGCTGAAGAAATTCAAAACTATGCAGGTATTGCACCGGTGACAGAACGAAGTGGCCAGAAATCCTGGGTACACTGGCGTTGGCAATGTGCAAAGCTCGTCCGACAGACATTCGTGGAATGGGCTGCGAAGACGATTAACTCATCATACTGGGCCAGACTTTATTACCAGGGCCAGCGAGAAAAAGGGAAATCGCATCAATCAGCTATCCGGGCCCTGGCGTTTAAATGGATAAGGATCATTTACCGCTGCTGGAAGACCAGAACCTGCTACGACGAAGCAAAATATTTGTTGGCACTCGAAGCGCGACACTCACCTTTACTTAGGCCATAAAAAGCTTGTTGAATGTCTCAGGGCGTGAAGCGGAAGTTCAATGCAGCTAAATCTGCAATAACATGCCATTGCATTAGGCGATTGCGCGCTTCAGCAGGATATCGATCCCCAGCGCCTTACGCATAACTACCGTGTCGAAGTTCCCGCCGTTGTGCCATACGGACATGACATCCGGGTTATCCAGGCTGGTTTATAAATCGTCCGGCAAAGTTTCCCCGGTGGTCAAATCCCAAATCTTAATTGGCCGTCTTCCAGCGCACAGGCGTGACCCGCCCCCAGTATTCAATACAACCATCAGTTAGTAATATCTCTTTTCTGACCCTGACCCCGAACATGATCCAGTCGTAATCAGGAATAACCGGCCATCATGCTGGCTACATATTCTGCCAACCGGCAGACTTCTCAGTGAATTCGGATGGCGTTATCCAGCCCAGTGCAGAATGGAGACGCCTCTGATTATAGTGTATGCGCCAAGCCTCGATTTTGCACCGTGCATCCTCCAGAGACTTGAACCAGTTCTCGTTCAGACATTCCTGTCGCAGCCTGTCATTGAATGACTCCACTGTGGCATTGTCCATCGGTGTTCCCGGCCGGGAAAATCTACGACGCCCGTCAAATAAGGCGTCAGAGACAAAGTCCATGCCCCAGACATGATTCGGATACAGCCCCTGCTCGCTGTAGAGTCGGTAAATGCGTTTATGATTATCCCGCCTGAGCGTCACGTGAACCTTGCTGTAGGCATAGTGACCCCGGGTTTCGGAGATCTCCCTGATACGCAGGCGCAGCGCACTGTCGTCTGCTTCTACAGAACGGTAGCGGAAAGAGCTGCGGCTGACCCGTAGCGCAAAACAGACCTGCCTCTCACTGGCTCCGTAGCGTGTTTGCAGGTCCCGGCCCAATTCATGCAGACGCGCCAGCGTCAGTTCTTTTTTGCCAGCACATCCTGCAGCATGGCCTTGTCGAGGCTCAGATCGGCAACCAACTTCTTCAACCTGAGACTCTCTTCCTCATGCTGCTGCATGTGTTTCAGCTCCGAGGGAGAAATCCCGCCGTATTTCTTGCGCCAAGGTTTCGTCAGCTGAGGCCCGCTAAAGTGGGAAGGTCAAAAAAATAACCTTGACGGACAATAATTTTCGATATTCAAACTGCCCCCTTTATGATCGAGCTGGAAGGGAAACGGTTCAACAGCGACGTGATAGTGACAATACCGGGCAGTTATTTACGATTTCATCCAGGGCATATAACAGTCTGGGAGAGATGTATTCCGACCCCCGTGCCGACTGGGAGAGGTCTGCCGCGGCGCAGTTCCATATTGGTATGAACGTGTCCCGGGACGCGTGGGGGACGCCAGTGAAACGGCGTTCGCGGACGGTACCCGGAGCCGTCAGAATACCTGTCCGGTAACGCTGAGTCGTACCGTCTATATGACCGGAAATGCCGCCAACACCCTCGCCCGCAGGCGAGGGTCAGGCGCTGACGTGACGCTCTCTGGCGACCGTCAGCGCCAGCAGGATAAGCAGCGCGCCGCCCACCTGCGACAGCGTCATCACTTCGCCATACCATAGCGCCGAGAAAATGGCCGCCCACACTGGCTCCATCAGCATGATGAGCCCTCCGTTGGGCGTATAGGCTAGCCGCTGCGCATAGTTTTGCAAAAAGAATCGCAGGCAGGTGGGAATGAGAATGCTGAGCGCAAGCCATGTCCAACCAGCCGCGTTGAGCTCGCCAGGCCACGGCTCCAGCCACAGGCTCACCGGCAACGCCAGCAGGCCAACCGCGATCATCTGCATGGCGGCGAATAGCACCACCGGCTGGTCGATGGCGAAGCGGTTATTCAGGCTGAAGTAAAAGGCGAAAATCGCCGCCGCACCAAAAAACCAGAACTGGCCCGCCTCGAACCGCCACTGGAGAAAGCTGTTGCCCACCAACAGCGCAATGCCGGGTAGGGCGAGCAGCATGGCGAGCCCGATGCGCTTCGACAGCGCCTGGCGGAACAGCAGCCATCCTGCGAACGGCACCAACAGCGGCCCGAGGCAGGTGAGAAACGCGCCAACGCCCAGCGCGGTGGTAAGATGCAGCGCCACAATCCAGCACATCATCGAGCCGCAAATCAGGCTGCCGATGGCGAAGGCGGGCCACAGGCTGCGCCGCCATTCGCGTCGGTCGGCTGCGGGCACCGCCAGGCCCAGCAGCAGACCGCCCGCCAGAAAGCGCACGGCGATAAAAAAGACCGGAGGCAGCGCGCCAAGTGCCTCTTTAGAGAAGATCCAGCCTGCCCCGGCACAGAGCGTTACCAGCAACAGCAGGCTCTCGCTTTTGCGTGCAGGCAGCATGGCCGCGCCGCTTCGCGCTATCATGCGAGCGCGTCGCGCAGGAACGTAATGCTCTGGCGCATCGGCTCTAGCGGCTCCTGCCAGTAGCGCCCACCGGCTATCTCAAGCGACAGCAGACCGTTATAGCCGCCTTCACGAAGGGCGCTGAGGTAGCTTTTCAGCGGCAGGTTGCCGTCGCCGAGCGCCAGATGGCCCGCAGGGGTTCCGTCGATAAAATGGCAGTGGCGCAGCTTTGGCCCAAAGGCTTTGAGGTAATCGGTCACGCTGTCGCCGCCCACCGCCATGCCGACGATATCCAGCGCCGCGTCGAGCGCAGGCGAACTGACTTCGTTAACCAGAGACGCCAGCTCATGCACGGTGCTGGCGAGGTTGCTTTCGCGCGGCTGCAACACTTCCAGCACCAGCGTCACGCCACGGCTTTCCGCGAGGTGCGCCAGTTGCGCCAGGGCGTCCACCGCGCGGCTGCGCGCCTCCGCGGGCTTATCCTCTTCATAACCCCAGCCTGGCGTCATAAACAGTAGAGGCGACTCAAGGCTTTCGCATATCTCCAGGCTGCGGCGGAAATAGTTAATGCTGTACTCCCGCTGCAGCGGGTTTTCGGCGGCGATATTAACCGGGTAGACACACTGCTCCGGCGTGAAACAGGCGAGCTTAAGCTCGCGCTCCGCCAGCTCCCGCCTGAGCGCCTGCAGGTCCGCTTCCTGCACGGTGTCGATATGCAGGTGTGGCGCAACGCCCCATAGTTCAAACCACTGCACGCCGAGCGCGGCGACATCGTCCAGGCAGTGGTTCAGCCGATAGTGCGAATAGGTAAAGTTGGTGGCGCAGATATGGCTGGCGTTAAGCATCATTATTCCTCGCTGATGGGGTTGAGTACACGTTGTAAAAACTCGCGGGTGCGCGGGTGGGAAGGGTTGGTAAGCACCTGGCGCGCCGGGCCTTCTTCGGTCACCACACCGCCGTCGATAAACACCACGCGGTCGGCCACTTCGCGGGCGAAGGCGATTTCGTGGGTCACCACCACCATCGTCCTGCCCTGATTCGCCAGCTCGCGCATCACTTTCAGCACGTCGCCCACCAGCTCCGGGTCAAGCGCCGAGGTGGGTTCGTCGAACAAAATGGCTCGCGGGCGCATCGCGAGCGCGCGGGCTATCGCCACGCGTTGCTGCTGGCCGCCGGAAAGATCCTGCGGGTATGAATGCGCCTTGTGGTCCATCCCCACCTGTTTAAGCAGCTCCATGCCATATTCCCGCGCGGGGCCGGGGCGCTCGCCTTTGACGTAAATCGGCCCTTCGGTGACGTTCTCCAGCACCGTGCGGTGCGGGAAGAGGTTAAAGCGCTGGAAGACCATCGCCACCTCGCCGCGCACCTGACTTAGCGCGCGCTCGCTGCCGTCCACCTGCACGCCGTCGAAAATAATCTCGCCGCTCTGGTAGTTCTCAAGCCCATTGATGCAGCGCAACAGGGTCGACTTGCCGGAGCCTGAAGGGCCGATGATGCAAACCACCTCCTGGCGGTTGATGGTCAGGTTGATGCCGTTCAGCACGTGTACCGCGCCGTAACTTTTATGGACATTGCGATATTCAATCATCAGTGGCTCCGACGCTTGTTCATGGCGTGTTCCACCCGGCGGCACAGCCACATCAGCGGCCAGCACATTACCAGATAGAGCAGGGCGACCAGCGTGAAAACGGTGGTGTTCTGAAATGTCGCCGAGGCGAGCAGCTTCCCTTGCAGGGAAAGTTCCGCCACGGTGATGGTGGAGGCGAGCGAACTGTCCTTGAGCATCATCACCATGGTGTTGCCGTATGAAGGCCAGATAATCTTGATGGCCTGCGGCAGGATAACGCGGCGCATCATCAGGCGCTTAGACATGCCAAGCGTCTGCGCCGCCTCGATCTGCCCCTTGTCGATAGCCTGAATGCCGGCGCGAAAATCCTCCGCCTGGTAAACTGAATAGGCGATGCCGAGGCCGATAATGGCGGCAGTCAGCGCCGACATTTCGATACCGATATCGGGCAGTACAAAGTAGATATAGAAAAGCTGAACCAGCATCGGGATGCCGCGCAGCACGTTAACCACCGCACCGCTCACCAGGCGCAGCGGACGGTGGGCCGATAGACGCATCAGCGCCCACGTCAGCCCGAGCAGGGTCGAGAGGATAAGCGAACAAAAGGTAACCAGTACCGTGTATTTCACCCCCTCCACCAGGATGGGGAGGGCGGTGGCGCTGAAGGTAAAAAAGTCGTTCATCGCAGTTCCTGTCACGGGGTATCAGGGGCTACGCCCCCTTGTTTTAATTAAGCTTCCACTTTTCCAGCAGCGCCGTAATCTCGCCGTTGCTCTGCATGGTGGCGATAGCTTCGTTAAGCTTCGCCAGCTGCTGCTCTTCGTCCTTACGCACGCCAAGCCCGAGCGAGCCTGGCAGTACCGGCTTGTAGCTCTTCACCAGCCGCACGTTGGGATATTCGCCAAGCGAGAGGTAATAGGCCATGGAAGGGGTATCGCCAAAGCCCGCTTTGATGCGCCCGGCGTTAACGTCTTTCATGATGCCGGTGAGGGTGTCGTAAGCTTTCACATCCTTGAAGATGTTGGCCTGCTTAAGAGGCTCGATAAAAATCGTGCCCATCTGCGCGCCCACTACCGCGCCAGGCAACTCTTTAAAGGAGGTGTAGTCTTTAGTGTCCTCTTTACGCACGATCATCCCTTCGCCGTAGCTATACACAGGCGTGGTGAAATCGATCACTTTCTTGCGCGGCTCGGTGATATACATGCCGGTGGCGATAAGGTCTATCTTGCCGGTGCGCAGCGCCGGAATAAGCGCTGAGAAATCCATCGCTTTAAACTCCACCTCATAACCCGCGTGCTTTGCGGCCTGGCGGGCGATATCCAGCATAAAGCCGTCCAGCTCATGGGTTTTCGGGTTCAGAAAGGAGATGGGAATGCCGTTGGCTTCGGTGCCGACCACCAGCTTTTCGGCGGCCCCGGCGGGTAAGGCAAGCGAGATTGCGGCCAGCAGCGCTACTGAACAGGCTAAGGTTTTCATCTTCATGTCTTGCTCCACGTAAAAAAGGTTGGATTGCAGCCCGCCTGCGGCGGTGCGTTATGGCATTGCGACTACGGTTGTTGTTTTGCCTCCTGCGGTAGCGGCGTTAGCGGCACGCCGCTGCCGAATGCACCGAGGCGTTCGCAAACCCTCGCCGAGGCAAGGGCCGCATCGTTCGCTGCGTCGGCAAGCGTTGATCCCTGACCAAGCTTCACCAGCAGCGTGGCGATAAATGCATCCCCCGCGCCGAGGCTGTCGACAATCTGCGTCGGCAGCGCGGGCTGACGGTGGCGTTCGCCCCGGTGGCTGATAATCGCGCCGTCCGCGCCCTGCGTGACCAGCACGGTGGCGACACCCGCCGCGTGCGCGTTGGCGATCAGCCTTTCAATCGCCTGCGGCGCGCTGCCACTGCGCGAAAAGGTGGCGACCTGCACCCAGCGCAGCAGCGGCTCGGCCCAGGCGTCGTCGCGCGAACCGAAGTCGAACGAGAGCGGCGCGCAGGCGGCAAGCTGGGGAAGCTGTGCTTCCAGCCCGCTGTAATCGCTGGTGTGCAGCAGGTCGAAGTCCGCAAGCCACGCCAGGTCCGCCTCGCTCAGCCGCAGCTGGTAAGGCGGCGGCACGGAACCGACGAAAAAGCGGTTGCCGTCGGCGTCGATATCGATTTGCGAAAGCGCGTTAAAGCTTTCGTTGATCCGTACGCGACTGATGTCTACTCCTTCAGCGCAAAGCGCGTGGCGAATAACACCCGCCGGAATATCGTTGCCGGTGATGCCGAGGTAGGCGGCCTGCGCCCCGGCCTGGCGGCCAAAAACCGCAAAGTTGAGCGCGTTGCCGCCCGCGAACATCAAGTCGCAGTGCAGGTAGCGGTCAATCACGTTGTCACCCACTCCACAAATTCGCATAGTTATCAATATTCCACTTTGTACATGTAACGGCGGTCATCGAGAGAGTGGCCGGTGTGATGCTCCAGGTGATCTGCAAGACGCGTGCCCATCAGGCCCAGCGCGATGGCGGCAAAGCGTGCTTTCACTTCTGGCGCTGCGCCCGGCAGGCTAAAGCCAGCGGCGTCAAACACATGGACGTTTTCGGTATAGCGGCGGGCAAAGTCGATGGCTCGCTGCGTCATGGCGCGGCTGTCGTCATCGGCGTGGAACACCACCAGGTGTGCGCCCGGCAAAATCATCTCAAATGGGCCGTGGCAGAAATCACCCGCCAGCACCGGGGTGGCGTTGCGCCACTGCATCTCCATCAGATAACAGTAGGAAAGCGTGTAGGCCGCGCCGTAGTTAGCACCAGCGGCGGTCACGTAAATATCGCCGCCCTGAGCGATGGATTTCGCAATGGCGTCGCCGACGGCTTCTTGTTTATCGAGGTACTGTTGCAGCGCCGCAGGCAGGGCGGGCAGGGCGTCGCGCCAGGCGCTGACGTCTAGGTTATCCACGTGCTCCAGCAGTTCAATCACCAGTTGCAGCAGCAGAAGCTGTTTGCCTGGCGTCACGGTACGCGGGCTGTAGTAAACCAGCGCGGTGTCGGCGGTATTGGCGAGCGGCGTGTTCAGCTCCTGGCTTAACGAGACCACATACGCGTCATAAGATTTCGCAAAGACCGCCGCCTGCGCCGTTTCCGGCGTGGCGCCGGAGTGCGAGGAGAGGATCACCAGAGACGACGCTCCCAGACGGGCAGGGGGCAGCGCCATAAACTCCGCCGCGTTCAGGTTCCACGCCTGAAGCTTTTTGCTGTGGAGGCAGAGTAGGGCGTGGGCATGAACGGAAGAAGAGAACGAGCCGCCGCAGCCGACGAAATAGATATCTTTCAGCGGGCGGGAGGCGGCGGCCTCAGCGATGCCAGCGATGGCGTTTTTCTGTCCCAGCACTTTCTCAAGTGTCGGGATAAAGTCCGCTTCCAGCGGGCGCAGCGGCAGTGAAACTGTGGTGTTTTGCGTCATGTTGGTTTACCTTTCCGTCTCGGTTGTAATGGATGTGATAACGTTATCAGTTCATCTGCAAAATAAACCCGTGATTTACAGCAGCGGGTGGATTATCCTAAAATGAGAGAACGTTATCACACGGTGAATAATTCGCCGGTGTTAAAAAATTGTCAATGATCTTTTTCTTATGATTTCGCCGGAAATCGATAACCTCCGGGAACTGAAAAGCGGAGCAGACAAAACTTCTTATGAACAAAAAAAATAACCGAATCACCGTGAAAGACGTGGCGCGCAAGGCGGGGGTTTCCACCGCGGCGGTAGGCCGGGCGCTGGGAGGTTACGGCTATGTCAGTGAGGAGCTGCGTGAAAAAATCATGCGCGCCGCCGAAGAGCTGGGCTATGTGGCAAACCAGGTAGCGCGGGCGATGATCACCGGCAAAAGCCAGACCATCGGCGTGGTGGGCGCGGACATCAGCAACCCCTTTTTCGCCGAGGCGCTGCGCGGCATCAGCGATATCGCCCGTCGCCACGAGTTCGGCGTGCTTATTACCAGCAGCGACGAAGACGTGCCGCGCGAGCAGGAGGCGGTGCGCATTCTGCTGGAGAAACAGGTGGACGGGCTTATCGTCTCGCCTGCTGATATAAACAATTGCCACCACCTCGACCAGGCTATCGCACAAGGTATTCCAGTGGTGCTGCTCGACCGTAAGCTGCCGACGCTGGCCGCCGACGCGGTGCTTATCGACAACGTACATGCCAGCCGCGAAGCTACGCGCTACCTGCTAAGCTGCGGCCATCGTCGCATCGCCATCATCACTGAGTTAAGCTCGGACTACGATACGCAACTGGCGCTGGAGCCGGAGAAGTTTTCGACGATCAACGCCGACCGGCTTAACTCAAGCGGTGCGCGCCTGCTCGGCTACCTGCTAGCGCACCATGAAGCGGGCGTGGCGGTGGAGAAAACCTTAATCCGCCGCACTGGCAAATATTGCGCCCAGCACGCGTTTGAAGAGACACTGGCTGTGCTGGACGCCGCCGCGCCCACGGCAGTTTTCGCGGTGGATAACGTCATGACCCAGGGCGCCTGGCGCGCGGTGCGTGAGCGCGGCATCGCTGTGCCGCAAAAGCTCTCTTTCTTCGCCTTCGACGAACTCGACTGGCTGACGCTCACCACCCCGCGCATTTCCACCGTTGCACAGCCGATTCACCACATGGGCGTGCATGCCGCCGAGCTGCTTTTCAGGCGCATACGTGAGACAGATTTACCTGTCTCGTGGCAAACGTATCAGGTGGAGATGAAGCTGCGCGAGTCGGTGGCGCCGATCGCGGAGAACGTGAAAGGATAACGTTTTCCGACACGCTTAGCTCCGGTGAGTGTTCACTACCTGGCCGATGTCTTCACCTTCCAGCGCGTGTGCCGGGTCGCGAAGAGGTCGATGTTGAAGGACGTATAACTGCGCAGGAGCCATTATCAGGGTTTGAGGGTCAATCGTGTAAAAACCACGCTAAGGAGATAATTCATTCTTTTTTAAACGCATAGTTTTTCTGTATTCGCTGAGTGTGAGGCTTTTAATACGGCGAAAGGAATGGCTGAAGGCGCTATCAGAATCACGGCGCGTGTGAATTATGCTGAGACGACAATAACGCTTTGTGCTTGCAAGACGTGTGGCATGACGGCGGTCGCTACACTTAGGGGAACCTACCGCCTGGAAAAAGCGCGCATAGTTATTTTCTTCGTGCGTAAAGCTGCGGGCGAAGCGATAAATACCCTCATAAAGATTAAAAGTGGTACCGGAAAGGAAATGCCGCACCAGCTGTCCTTCGCTGATGCGGATATGGACGACACTGCCCGGCGCGGGCAGCGTGGCGATGCGCTCAGGGAGAATCAGCAAATCGACACCATTTTTGCGAAACAGAATCTGCGACGTCTCGCGTTGATTGCTGTACATCAAAACGGTTTGAAAAGCCCGGGAATAGGGTGTTAAGGCAGTCTACCCGAGCTTTTTTCCCAGCCCGCTGTCGCCTGCGACATCACCAGCCCGACGGTTTCGGGCGCGTCAGGCTGCGCAACGAGCCGACCTTTTTCGTCGAGCCGGGCTTCTCCCGCCTTCCAGGCGATACGCCCCGTACAGTCCCAGTTCATGTAATCAACGCGCTCGACGGTGGCCTGTTTTATCCGCTCATTCGCAAGGCGAACCAGCACCCAGTCCTGAGGTTTAATATCCGTGCGAAAACATTCGACCGGATAGTTCATGTCCGAATCACCAAACTTCACAAACGCGATGATGTAGCTCACGCGATGTTCCCCCGACCTCTGTTCAACCGCCGTTAACTATATCAGTAATAACTTAATGTGTTGAATCACCGGCAGACGTTAAACCCGGCGGCAGCGCCGGGTTTTCGGTTCAGGGAATATCAGGAGAGGGCGGCGCCCGCCACCAGGAACAGGCAGGTGGCGACGGCAAGCAGCGCAAGCAGCGGCAGCACCCACATCAGGTAGCGCGGATAGCTCACCTTTGCCAGAGCCAGGCCGCTCATGACGATGGCCGAGGTAGGCGAGATCATGGCTATCGTTCCGACCGAACACTGGTACGCCGTTACGACCATCTCCCGTCCGACCCCCGCGAAATCGGCGATAGGCGCCAGGACCGGCATGGCGAGCGTCGCCAGGCCCGATGAGCTGGGCACCAGGAACGACAGCGGCATAATGATCAGATACATCATGATGGCAAACAGGCCGCTTGAGGCGCCACTGACCACGCTTTCCATCGAATGCAGCACGGTATCGGTTATCTGGGCGTTATGCATGATCACGGTAATGCCGCGCGCCAGCACGATAACCAGCGCCGCGCCCATAAAGTCGGCAATACCTGCCAGCATAGCGTTGTAAAGCGTATTGCCGCGCATGCCGCCCAACAGCCCTGTCACCACCGACATGACCAGAAACAGCGCGGTCAGTTCCGGAAAGTACCAGTCCAGCTGCCACGACCACGAGGCCGCCTGCGGGCCGACAATCACCTGCGCCCAGGGAATAATCGCGAAGATCATAAAGGCGAACGTTCCCGCGAAGGCGAGCATGACCGCTTTTTGCTGGCGCGTCATCGGCTGGGGCAGCTGTAGCTGCGCCTTCGCCAGCGTGCGATCTTCATCGGTAAAGCCCACTACCGAACGGGCGGTGTCGCGCTGCACGCGGCGGGCATAAATCACGACGTAGCCAATCGCAAGCCCGGTCAGCACCAGAAACATCACAAAACGCAGCCCGATACCGCTGCCCATTGGTACGCCTGCGCCTGCGGAGGCGGCGCCGGTCATAAACGGGTTAACGGTCGAGTTCATGTTGCCGACTACCGAACCCACTAGGATAACGCCCACCGCTGTCATGCGGTCAAACCCCAGGCCGAGCAGCAGCGGCACTAACAGCGCGTAAAACCCAAGCGTCTCTTCGCCCATGCCGTAGGTGGAACCACCAATGGCGATAAGCAGCATGACGATGGCAATCAGCAGGCCGCCGCGCCGGCGAAAGCGCTGCGCGACATGGCCAAGACAGGCGTCAATGGCCCCGGTTTTGGTGGTGGTGACGATAAACGCACCCAGCGACAGCACATAGAAGAAGACGCCGATGGCGCCAAAGACGCTGCCGCTCTCGTAAGGGCCGACGTGGCCCGCCGCGTTCTCAATACCGTACAGGCCGTTCACCGGCGCGAGGAACAGCTCTTTGACCCGCTGATCGGCCGTCAGCGGGCTGGCGGCGACCTCAAAACTGCCCGCTACCGGGCGGCCATCCTGCGTCTGGTAATGACCGGCCGGAATAACCCAGGTCAGCAACCAGACCACCGCGGTAATCGCAATCAGTACGGTATAAGTGCTGGGAAACCGCCACGCTTTGCTGACTGCCGGAGCAGCGTCGTTTTCATACTGAGACATCATTCACCTCGCCGGGAAAAAGAGAGCGTCGCGGGCGCGATATGGCGCGCCAGAGCTAGCGCGCCGGTGACGGGCGCCTGCTGCAACAGAGAGAGTGTTAAGGCGTCGTCATGCTGGCGCAGGGCGTTTGCCAGCAGGCCGAACAGGATCGGCTGATGGCGAATGACACCGCCTGCCGCAACCACCTGATTAAAGCGCGCGCCCCGCGCGCGCAGCCGCAGAATCAGCGACGTCAGCGACATGACCGCAGCGTCAACCACCTGCCGGGCCAGCCGGGAGTCCTTCGGCAGGCAGTCGAAAATCAGCGGCGCGTGGCGACTCCATCCGCTGGCTGGCGAGCGCAGCAGCTGCGCTGGAAGGTCAAGCAAATGCGTTACGCCGAAAGCCTCGACCAGCGCGACGGTCAGCGGATCATTCTGTTTGCCGCGATCCCAGTCGTGCAGCACGGCGCCGATGGCCGCGCGCACCAGCCCGCTGGCGCCGCCTTCATCGCCGATCACCCAGCCCCAGCCGCCGGTTTGCAGCCAGTTGCCGTCGGCATCAAGGGCTACCGCCACCGAGCCGGTGCCGGCAATCAATCCGGCCGCCTGCCCACTACCGGCAGAGAGCGCGACCAGCGCGGCGTCGTTCACGACTTCGCAGGCTGAACCGGGCAGGCGCTCGGCCATCAGCAGGGTCATCGCGGCGCACTCTTCCCGCGTATCGCAGCCGTGCGCGCCAATGCCTACGGCGACGGGCGGCGCGGTAAGTTTTGCCTGCCTGCAGGCGAGCGCAATCAGCTCCGCCATGCGGGCGGCTTTGTAGACAAAAGGTTCGCCGCTCCAAGGGCCGGTCGGCCACTGTGTATCAAGCAGGACAGCGCCGCGCGGGTCTTCGATCCGCACCTGGATTTTGCTCCCCCCGACATCCATTCCTAACCAGCAGGTGGTCATAACGTCTCTCCGTTGATTTTGGTATCCAGACGCTCGACGATGCCGGCATCGATATCGCGGCCCAGCACGGCGCCAAGATGAATGGCGAGCAGCTCCATCGCCAGCAGTTCCAGCGCCAGGCGCTGCAAAGGCGGAAGCGAAGGTAGGGTCAGCGTCTCTACGCCGGGCAATGATTGCGGCGTATCAGTGATAAGCAATACCGGCACGCCAAAGGCGGACATCTGCTTTGCCAGCAAAATTTCGCGCTCGCCGCCGATCAGCACATGCGCGGTATTGCCGACCGCATCGGTCATGCCGTGCAGGTAGTGGCGAGTACCCATGCCCATCGCCGCGGCTTTCGGTCCTTCGCGCAGTAGCAGAGCCCCCTGTTCCGCCGCGCTGAGGCTGCTGCCGCCGCCGACCAAGTCGATACAGCCTGGGTTGTTAAGGCGGGCGACAAACCGGGCAATAACCGCATCGGCGGAAGGCCGTTGCGCTGCCAGCGTTTGCGGCAGGGTCAGCCAGCCCGCTGTCTCATCACGACCGATCAGCGCGTCGGTTAATAAACCCAGGCTGACGCTTGTGGCCATCAGCGCGACGGAGGACATGCTGGAGTCGATAAGCGTGCCGAGCCACAGCGGCTGGCCGCTGATGCGCTCCAGCGGCGACCCGGCCTGGTTCACAATCGTTAGCCGCCGTTCGTGACGTTGCTGTTGCAGGATACGCACCACTTCCGGGCTGCGTCCGCTTTGGGATACGCCGATATACCAGTCGGCCAGCACAGGCGTGCCGGTTGGCATATCATCTCCGTTGGAACGAAAGGCGCGGATCCCGGCAGCCCGCAGTTCATGTACCGGCGAGGCGAGCACGGCATACGACGCGCCGATACCGGCGAACAGCAGCGCGCTGCGGCGCATCGCCTCAAGATCCAGCGTATTCAGCCATGCCTGCGTGCGCTGGACGGTATCAGTAAGGCTGTCGCCCTGCTGGGCCACGCCCTGCGCAAAAGGAATTAAGATTTCGTTGTCGCTCATAGGCTCGTTTCTCTTATTGTTCGGATGATTACTTTTCCATCACGAACAACTTCGCACAGCACCCGTCCATTCAGCCATTTTTATTTTATTCAATTAAAATCAATCAATTATAAATTAACTGGTTAACAAAAAGTGAGCATCGTCACGTAATGATTTTTGTTTATTGCGTGACCACTTGACCAGGTACGGCTGAAAGATGCATAAAAGCTGACCGTGAAAACAAAACCCTGACCAATAAGCAGGCCGATAGCGCCCCTGTCGGCACGTTAATAAGGAAATACTATGGCGCATTCTTCCTGGCCCGCACTGGTTTTCGCGCGCCATCACGACGCGGCGGTCATTAGCCGGGCGCTGCGGCGAGGCCGGTTGCAGCGTCTGGCGCGCGGCATTTACAGCGGCGATGTTCATACTCCCGCAGAAACCCTGACCAGACGCTATTTGTGGGAGATTGTCAGTGCGCTTTTTCCCGGCGCGGTCGTTGCCGGGCCAACGGCGATCCAAGCTGACCCGGCCGCCTGCGCCACGATTTACCTGATACATTCGCGCCGCCGCGCGCTCGCCCTGGCCGGCGTAACGCTCGTACCTGTCGCAGGCGTGGGGCCACAGCCGGATGATATACGGCTGACGGATAACCTCTGGCTGGCATCTCCGGCACGCTGTCTGCTCTGGTTCTTCAGCCAGCCGGAGGCGGAACGCGATCTTGCGCGGCTACATGCCTGGCGGCAGGCGACGCAAATCGCGCCCGATGCGCTGCTGGCCGCCATCATCAGACAGGCGGCGGCGCTGAACAGGGAAAGCGCGCTGCCCGACGCCGCCGCCTTTCTTGACCAGACGCCAGCGCCGCAGAGCGCGCCTGCGGGGTTGCCGCCCCTCGGCATGCGCGCCCGCCAGTTGCTGGAGTCGCTTATCACTGACGGTAGCGCCATGCAGTCTGAACTGATTACGCGGCTGACGATGAGCAAAAGCACCGTTTCATCAGGCTTGCAGGAGTTACAGCGTCACCAACTGATCGTTACGCTTGAAGGGGAGCGGCGCGGTGCTCAGCTATATCAACTTTCCCGCCAGACCGGCTGGGTGCTGGGCGCCGATATCGGCAATACGCAGGTGCTGTTGGTCGCTCGCGGTCTTGATGGCGGCCAGTTGGCGCTGAGACAGTTTACGCATACCGGGTCCGTTCAACTGGTGAAAGCGGCTGCCGACGCCATCGCGGCGCTGCGTCAGGAGCTGGCGTCGCTTGGGCCGCTGCTGGCTATCGCCGTTGCGCTCTCCAAGCCGGTTCGCCCGGATATTCAACTGTCGGGCCGGGAAGGACCGTCCCAGGCAGGACAGTCGCCGGAGGCGATACTGGCGCGTCTCGCGCTGCCATCGGGCGTACCGGTAATCGTTGAAAACAACGTCAACTGCGCGGTCGTGGCCGAAGTGCGGCACGGCATTGCGAAAGGGTTGAAGGATGTGGTGTTTTTGCAAATCGGCGATCGTATCGGCAGCGGCATTTTCAGTGGCGGCGTTGTGATCCACGGCGCGCGCGGCGGCGCTGGCGAAATTGCCGATATTCCGTTTCCCTGGAGCCTGCACGAATCGCCTGGCGAGCTGATGCTGGAGCGGCATCTGGCGAAACAGGGTTTTCTTGAGCGACTTAACACCAGCCGCCCGGCCGCTTCGCCCGTGGTGCGCTCGTTTGATGCGCTGCTTGAACGGGCCGCAGCAGGTGAACCTCTGGCTATGCAGGCGGTGGAGAAATATGGCGAGCAAATCGGTTTTCTTGCCGCCGGACTGGTGGCGATTCTGGATCCGGCGATGATTGTGACAGGAGGCAGCGTCGGGTCGAACTGGCTTATCGTGGCTGCGGTGCGCAAAACCCTGGCCGCGATTTCCCCGCACACGGTGGTCGCCGCTTCGCAATGGGGCCAGCAGGCGACCGTTGAAGGGGCGGTGCAGCTGGCGCTGGACGCTGCGCAAATCAGGCTGCTCGGGCGAGCGGTTAAACCGCGTTAGCGTATTTTCAGCGGCTGTCAAAATAAACCAATGGCAGGTGATGATTAATTCGGGCAGGCGGATCAGATATGGCTGAAAATATTACCCGACGGTAAAAGTGCGTATTGCTGAATTTAAAATACTTGTTGGCTGAAAAAAGCTTTTGCCTTGCCGTCCATGTTTGACAGTAAGTGCGACATATCCGGCTTAACGGCGAGGCTGTTTCGCTTTGAAGGTATCATTAGGTGCAATGAGTCCGGGGAAGTACCGGCAACTTCTTGGGCTAACTACATAACCAGTCAAGGAAAACATCCGCAGCCCCAAAAGTGACATTAGAATATGGGAGTCATAACTTTTGTCTAGCCAATGTTGAAATGTCGTGCTGAAAACAAAGCTGACCTGACGTCAGTGGAGAGTCTGGACAATGCCTTTTTAAGGTTGAGTCAGGCTTTGGAGGAAGAACGTGGTTGCCAGGTTTTCTCGGCTATCATCAGTTTACGTACGGTCTCTTTTGAAATCCGGACACCGTATTCTGTGGTCAGAATTCGCCAGATGGCTGACGGATTCATACCCCGGCCGCGTGAGCGAATAAGCTGCAGTGCCTGATCTCTGATGGTGGTGTTTAACTGATGATTGCCGGGCTTTCCACGGCGCCGGCTGACCAGACCGGCTGGCCCCAGCTCGCGATAGCGCTTAATCAGGCGGGAGCACTGACGACAGGTGAGCTCCATGGACTCTGCCACTTCTGCCAGCGTGATTTCCCGCGCCATATAGGCTTCAATCAAATCCAGGCGTAGCGCTTCGTGAAGTGTCAGGAGCACTGGTTTGTTGTCGTCCATTTTTCTCTCATCTGTCGGCCATATCAGATCCGCAGGTGAGGGAAGGGCTCATCGCTTCAGGCTGGGGATAAAATCCTGCGGACTGGCCAGCACCGGGTTGATCGCCCTGAGCTCTTCCAGTGCACGCTCCTGAGCGCGCCTGCGGGGCATTTTTGTACTGCGCATTCGCTTTCCTTCAGCCTCCAGCTCGTCCTGTTTCTGCTGTGCCAGCCTCAGAACGGCACCCAGTCGTTTGTTATCAACAACCACCCCCTGATCAACGCAGGTCAGTTTATCGAAAATCTTATAACCCAGTGGCCGGTGCTGATGCCGGAAAGTAATGCTTCCGTCAGGGTAATCATAAACGGTAATTTTTTCACCTGCTATGCGCGTATTTTGTTCGGTGGGTTCAATGATATACATGACTTTATCATACTGAAAAGTCAGTGCTTTCGATAAGGTCCGCAGCTCCTGCCAGGCGAAGATATCATTCAGCTCCAGTGGACTCTGTGTGACCGCACGGTGCAGATCTTTAGGGTATTTTGCCGGCCGGGAGAAACAACGGTTAAAATCAGACATGAAATGTTCAATCCACTGATTGGCTTCAGCAACCGAGCTGATGTTCTGCAGGCGCATCTCTTTAATCAGGCGATCCTGGAGCGTTTTATTTACCCGTTCCACGCGACCTTTTGCCTGGCTGCTGTTAGCACAAATCAATTCGATCGCCAGTTCCCGGAGAGCCCGTCCGAACTGGGTTGTGCCGGTACGTCGGCTTTCCGGTCCGCTGACCCTGAACACCGCATGCTTGTCGCTGTAAAATGCGACAGGTTTACCATGTTTATCAATGTATTGCCGGGTAGCCATCATGTAGTCAAACGCGTTTTCTGAATCACAGAATCGCAGGTGCATCAGGCGACCGGTGGCATCATCCATGAAGACCAGAAGACAGCATTTTGGTGCTCTGCCTTCGAACCAGTCATGGTGAGAGCCATCGATCTGAACCAGTTCGCCGAGACAGTCGCGACGATAGCGTGGCTGGTAAACCCGGGTTCGCCGGCGGGAATGAGGACGCCAGAGACCGTCGGCTGTCATCCAGTTACGGACGGTTTCAACAGAGAGATGAATATGATGGCGTTCAGCCAGTTTTTCGGTTGCGAGCGTTGGGCCAAAATCTGAATAGTGGCAACGGATCAAATCCAGGGCTTTACAGCGTGTTTCTTCATCGATCCGGTTGTTTGCAGGACGTCCACGGCGGGAAGATGCAAACGCGGTTGCGCCATCTGTCCGGTACAGGCGCACAAGACGCTGCACCTGACGAACACTGAGTTCAAGAATATCTGCAGCGTCGCGCTGAAGCAAAGCCCGGTCAAATACTCGCTGAATGATGCCAAGCCGGTAAAGTTCTTTGTCTGTCATAGTCACCAACATAAGATCGCGGTCCTGTGCTGAGCAAAATGAAGGCTTAGCGTACACGACGCGTGTGAATTGTGCTGAGACGACAATAACGCTTTGTGCTGACATTAACACTTCGCATAACAAAGATTATGTTAAATGTTAATATAAATAGCATAATAATCAGATCGTTACGTAAGTTTCAGCTATTTTCCCACACCAATAATTAGTCATGGAAGCTTAAGGAACAGAGTCCGCTCATGAGTTTGCGATGCCTTAAATCCATGGTGAGCATAGAAACCTTTAGCTTCTTCAGTAAGCGCGTGAACCATTATCGCACGAACGCCAATATTCTCAGCTACGCGATAACAGCGTAGAACCGCATCGTGAAGTAAATCGGCGCCAACCCCTTTTCCGTGCAATGAAACATCTACCGCCAGGCGAGCGAGTATAATCACCGGTATAGGATCTGGCATGTTACGCCGAAGACTACCTGTCGCTTCCGTATGGTTAACGCTACCGGTGGCCAAAGAGTAAAAACCAGCTACTTGCTTCGTACCCGTCTTGCAAACAACGAACGTTCGTGCAGCGCCAAGAGCTTGATTTTTTAAACCTCTCTGTTTTAACCATTCATCGAGAACCGTTTCCCCACTGACGAACTCTGCCAGTTGATGGGCGCTGGATAACGGCTCGGGTGCAGTTATACATCCCACTGAGGTTTCCTTGCCAGTAGTTTATTAATGGCAGGCTCATCCTCGACTGGTGCATCGAGCATATCGATGAACTCTGCATACTGTTCGTCGTTGAAATTGAAAACACGACGATCAAGGATCACGTTCTCCGCAGCCTTGCAGGCCATCTCAAGAATGAAGTCGGTTCGCGATTTATGAAGGATTTCTGCAGCGGCATCGATGAGTGCCCTCTGAGACTCTTTAGCTCTTAGGTTGAGTTGAACATCTGATTTCATACACACCTCTCTTGTATAGCAATTGATATACAAGAATAACACAACACGAACGTATAGCAAATGATATACACATCAAAGTGCCGACAATGCATTTTATGTTAAATATCAGTTACTTGAATCGATTTCGTAACATAAGTTGATGTGTTTGTCGTGTCATGACAGCACAATCAGGGATGTCATCCCCTAACGAGGCAAGGACTAAGTTAATGAACAGAACAGCTTAAGAAGTACAGACTCGCTGGCTTGAGAGCCGGCAGCCTGAAGATCGTACCTGTAATGAAGCGGAACAATTTTCGGATGAATGCTGGAAGAACGGTCTGCGGCTGGATAAAAGCCAGTCTGTGCATTATCAACTTCTGATGGAAACCATCCGCAGGACGCTGATCCCGCGGCCAAAGTGAAGCCCTCCGTCGGTCTCCACTATTATCGCTACCGGGTTAGCCGTCAGGCATGGCCCGGTTTAAAAAGATATGCTGACAGTTCTGCTGCAGTTATATCAAACTCGAGTTGCTGGATTAATTCTGCCAGTTTTTTCTCTGCAGTATCACGATCAAACTGATTTTGTACTATCTGGAGAGCAACCTGTTTTAGCTCCGGAGGGAGGTGTTCCAGATTGATATGATTATAACCCGAAATGTCATCATCCGGATTTTCGAAGAGCCAGCCGTAACTCATAAGGTCACCTGTTCTATTTCACAAATTTCCAGACACCTGGCGGTACCCGGTCATACAACTTTCCCATCGTCATCTCCGCCAGCCGGTGATCAACCGCGGCATTGAAATGCTCAAGCTCATCATCTGACAGAGAATATTTATTTTTTTCTATTATCCTTTCCAAGGTTTCCTTCGATGTACAGCGCCGTAGTCGTAAAATCCATTCCTGTTTCGTCATTAGTTTTTTATATCCTGAGGCGTCCCTGGTATTTAATTTTACAAATAACGCAAATTTCTTTCAGGCGTTATGGCCCGTGCCGTTCTGCTTAAGATAATCACTGATGCTCAGGCCGGACAAGCGAATTTTATCCGAAACTTCCCTGAACTGCTCTTTCCATCCATTTGTCAGATGTCTTTGTGACGCGATTTTGCAGGCGACGCTGAACGGCGTTCTCCCCAGTTTTTCGGAAAGCCAGAAAAGATGCTTACCAATATCATCATTCGGGACGCCATCGAGCGCATCCAGTAATAAAGTTTCCTCTTCAGCCACCCAGGCCTGGCGGGCATTCGGAAAGCGTGGGTCAGGTACAGGTGCCTGTTTCTCTTCCTTCGGTTTCGACGATGCCGGTACCGCGGGCTTTTTCATGCCGACGCGCGCTTTCATGGCGCCGATGGCGGCCACGGCCCGCACCAGGGTTTCACGCTCCTGGCGCGTGAGCAGGCTGTCCTCGCAAATCAGGGTGTTCAGGTTATCGATCAGGGTGTCCAGTCGGTTTTCAGTGACTTTCATGTTTTAGCTCTTGTTCCTTGTGGTGGTTGGGTACAGTCCCGGTTCTCATGCTCCAGGCCGGAGTTCGTCAGTCATTTTTTGCAGCGCGAGCCGGTCACGCCAGGATGAACGTGGCCTGCTGAAGACAATGGGCTCAGGGCCTCTCTCCTGCTTCGGCGTCGTTCCACACCATCACCGTGGCCAGATGCTCCGCCACCTCCCGTCCCGTGTAACCGGCCAGGATAGCCAGCGCCCGTGAGGCCGCTTCACGCGACAGCGGACTGCGGAACCCGAATCCATCCGTCATCAGGAGCCACTGCAGACGTTCAGTCCAGCGCTCTCCGGGTTTGCGAACTGGCGAAAACACAATCTCCGTCAGCTGCCCGCGGTTGCAGTACAGCTGTCGCTGTTCCAGTTCATCCAGCAGGCTGTTCAGCTCGCGCCGGTCAGCTTCTTCCTGACTCATCAGCGGCCAGCGGATGCGGTGCCACTGCAGCTCCTGCGCCTGGTCGTCCGTGAACCCCGCGCGGGCCAGCAGGTCAGCCAGCGCGGCCACCGTGTCTTCCTCGTATGTGGCAGCAGTGAGCGGGTCCGCGTCGCGCAGAACGTGCAGCAGGCGCGCCGGTGCCGGCAGCATCCGCAGGGACGCTTCAGGACTGACCACGGCCAGTTGAATATCCTCAGTCAGCCCGGTGATCCCCTCCGCCTGCAGCGCGGCGTCCAGCTGACGGCACCAGGTGCCGGTCTGGTCCGCCGGCGCGGTAACGTCCACCGTGCCCGCCTCCGGCGTGGCGCTCTCATTAATCTGTACCCGGACCGCAATCCCCGCATCGTGACAGGACTGCAGCCAGGTGGCGACCTGCAGGGGATCGCCTTCCAGGCGTGTCACCTGCCCGGCCGCATTCCACAGCTGCAGGCAGGTGGTGCCGTCAAGACGGATCACGTAGTCACCCCGCAACGCCAGGTGCCATCGACCATCCAGCTCCACCGGCCGGTCGTCAGCCTCATCTGCCTGGACAGGCGGGACCAGAGGCAGAACCCGGATCGCCGTCGCGCGCTGCTCCGCCAGGACGCGCGCCTGTTCGTCAGCGAGAAACGGGGCGGCCAGCGCACGGCCGGCATCCGTCAGCTCGACGGCCAGCTGCAGGTTCGGCGCGCGCAGGGTGCGCAGCCAGCCCGCGGCTTCCATGCGCCGGCAGGAGGCACGCAGGTTCGGCCCGTATACCGGGGCGTCCCCGCCCTGCTCCAGCACCCGCTCAATATCCCGCGTGGCCACCGGTCCAGGACGTTTCGCATCGAGGGCGGCCAGCACAATCAGCACCCGCCGCTGCAGCGGCGACGGACGTCGGGATTTTTCCCGCATCATTGCCCCTCATCCCTCTCGGATATGAGCGTTTTAAGCCGTTTATAGTCTGCTTCGACCCGTGTTGTGGCCAGGCCAGTGTGTCCGCGCAGCGCCAGGAGATACCAGAAGCGGAGGATGTCATGAGCCTTGTTCACTTCCCAGACATAATGGGTGCCATCCCTGCGAAAATCGCATTGCTTTATTTCCTCTTCTGCCATCTGCGTCATCTGCTCATAGCTGAGCGAAAACAACATATCTTCATACATCCTGCACACTCCGTCTGAACATGTCCGGTTTAATCAAAAATCATACTTCGTATAATTTACATCGCATTTAGAAAACATCATATCAGATGTGATTTTATGATTAATGATAAATATCACATTCAGTATGATTTTATGTGTTTAGTGCGATTATCATATCAATGGCAGGTTTCCCGCCGTGCAGATCCGGAAATTGTCTAAGTCGGATCTCTGTAACACACATGTATTTTCCCCGGAAAGTAACGGACGTATACCAGCGTGACAGCGTCATCTGACACTTTCACACATTCGATTTTCCGAATGTATGGTTGTTTTTTTTGTCTCCGGGCGTATGCTTTACGCAACCGAACAGGAGGAATAATGACCCTTACAGCCCTTAAGCTTTTCAAAAACCTGTCCGATGAAACCCGTCTGGGTATTGTCCTGCTGCTCAGGGAGATGGGAGAACTGTGCGTCTGCGATTTCTGCACGGCGTTGGATGAGTCCCAGCCCAAGATTTCCCGTCATCTGGCAATGCTCCGGGAAAGCGGTCTATTGCTGGATCGCAAGCAGGGGAAATGGGTTCATTATCGCTTATCCCCGCATATTCCTTCCTGGGCTGCTCAGGTGATTGAGCAGGCCTGGTTAAGCCAACAGGACGACGTACAGGCCATCGCCCGTAAGCTGGCATCGGCAAACTGCTCTGGTAGCGGTAAGGCTGTTTGCATCTAAAAAAAATTTGCCTGAACATATGTGTTTTTTCGAATGTATGAGGTATTCAGAATGAAGACGTTAACGGTGTTTGACCCGGCAATGTGCTGCAGTACCGGTGTATGTGGTTCAGATGTCGATCAGGTTCTGGTTGATTTTTCTGCTGATGTGCAGTGGCTGAAAGAACGTGGTGTACAGGTTGAACGTTACAACCTGGCGCAGCAGCCCATGAGCTTTGTTCACAATGAGAAAGCGAAATCCTTCCTCGACGCATCCGGCGCAGAAGGGCTTCCGCTGCTGTTGCTGGACGGCGAAACGGTGATGGCTGGGCGATACCCAAAACGCGCTGAGCTGGCTCGCTGGTTCGGTATTCCGCTGGAGAAGGTAGGGTTAGCTCCCACCAGTTGCTGTGGTGGTAATACTTCCTGTTGCTGAATATGTCAGGAGAACATATGAAATTCTTACAGAATATCCCGCCTTACCTGTTTTTTACTGGCAAGGGAGGTGTAGGAAAAACTTCCATTTCCTGCGCGACGGCTATCCGCCTTGCCGAACAGGGTAAGCGGGTTTTGCTGGTCAGTACCGACCCGGCCTCCAATGTCGGTCAGGTATTCGATCAGGCTATCGGTAACACGATTCGCCCTGTGACAGCAGTTCCTGCACTTTCCGCACTGGAGATTGACCCGCAGGAAGCCGCCCGGCAATATCGTGCCAGAATCGTTGATCCTATCAAAGGTCTTTTGCCTGATGACGTTGTTAACAGTATCAGCGAGCAGCTTTCAGGAGCCTGTACGACTGAGATTGCTGCGTTCGATGAATTCACGGGCTTACTAACAGACGCTTCCCTGCTGACCCGCTTTGATCACATCATTTTTGATACAGCGCCGACGGGCCACACGATTCGTCTGCTCCAGCTTCCCGGTGCCTGGAGTAGCTTCATTGAAAGTAATCCAGATGGTGCTTCCTGTCTTGGCCCAATGGCCGGGCTGGAAAAGCAGCGTGAGCAGTATGCTCATGCGGTAGAGGCTTTGTCCGATCCTGAACGTACCCGCCTGGTTCTGGTTGCACGACTGCAAAATTCTACGCTGCAGGAAGTCGCCCGCACTCATGAGGAACTGGCTGAGATTGGCCTGAAAAATCAATATCTGGTGATTAATGGTGTGCTGCCTGAAGCCGAAGCTGAACATGACGCCCTGGCCGCGGCGATATGGCAACGTGAGCAGGAGGCACTGGCAAATCTTCCTGCCGGTTTATCTGAGCTACCGACAGATACCCTGTTACTCCAGCCAGTCAATATGGTTGGTGTTTCAGCATTGAAGGGACTGCTGGATACCCGTTCTGAGGCATTACCGCTCCCGGTAACGAATATCCTGTACACGCCTGAAAACTTATCTCTCTCTGGCCTGGTCGATGATATCGCTCGCAGTGAACACGGCCTGATTATGCTGATGGGCAAAGGTGGTGTAGGGAAAACCACGATGGCTGCTGCCATCGCCGTCAGGCTGGCAGACATGGGATTTGACGTGCATCTCACGACCTCTGATCCTGCTGCGCACCTGAGTACAACGCTGAACGGCAGCCTCAAAAACCTGCAGGTCAGCCGCATCAACCCTCACGATGAAACCGAACGCTATCGCCAGCATGTTCTTGAGACGAAGGGAAGAGATCTGGACGAAGCAGGGAAACGGTTACTGGAAGAGGATTTACGCTCTCCTTGTACAGAAGAAATTGCCGTGTTTCAGGCCTTCTCCCGTGTAATTCGTGAAGCGGGTAAGCGCTTTGTTGTCATGGATACCGCCCCTACCGGACACACGCTGCTGTTGCTGGATGCGACCGGGGCTTACCACCGAGAGATTGCCAAAAAAATGGGGAGTAAAGGTCATTTTACTACCCCCATGATGCAGCTTCAGGACCCGGATAGAACCAAAGTTCTGCTGGTTACGCTTCCTGAAACCACACCGGTCCTGGAAGCGGCAAACCTGCAGGCTGACCTTGAAAGAGCGGGGATTCATCCGTGGGGCTGGATTATCAATAACAGCCTTTCCATTGCGGATACGCGTTCTCCGTTGCTTTGTCAGCGTGCTCATCAGGAATTGCCTCAGATTGAGGCTGTTAAGGATCAGCATGCTGACCGTATAGCGCTTGTTCCGGTGCTGGCGTCAGAGCCCGCCGGTATTGAAAAGCTCAGAGAGTTGATGAGCTAATTTTTTGACATATACAGGGCGACAAAGTCGCCCTGTCAGGAGGTTTTATGTTACTGGCAGGCGCTATTTTTGTCCTGACCATTGTTTTGGTTATCTGGCAACCAAAGGGATTAGGGATCGGCTGGAGTGCAATGCTGGGCGCGGGACTGGCTCTGATATCTGGCGTTGTGCATGTGGGCGATATTCCGGTGGTGTGGAATATCGTCTGGAACGCGACGGCGACCTTTATTGCCGTAATTATTATCAGCCTGCTGCTTGATGAGTCCGGCTTTTTCGAATGGGCGGCATTGCATGTTTCGCGCTGGGGTAACGGTCGTGGCCGTTTGCTCTTTACGTATATCGTTCTGCTTGGTGCAGCGGTGGCGGCACTGTTTGCCAACGATGGTGCGGCACTTATTCTGACGCCGATAGTCATCGCCATGCTGCTGGCATTAGGGTTCAGCAAAGGCACGACACTGGCATTCGTCATGGCTGCCGGGTTTATTGCCGATACATCCAGCCTGCCGCTTATCGTGTCCAACCTGGTTAACATCGTTTCTGCAGACTTCTTTGGACTGGGCTTCACCGAGTATGCGTCGGTAATGGTGCCGGTGGATATTGCAGCCATTGTTGCCACGCTGGTTATGCTGCATCTGTTCTTCCGCAAGGATATCCCACCGACTTACGCCCTGTCTCTTCTGAAAGCACCGGCAAAAGCGATTAAAGATCTGGCAACCTTCAGAACCGGCTGGATAGTTTTAATACTTCTGCTGGTTGGGTTCTTTGTCCTTGAGCCGCTCGGTATTCCCGTTAGCGCGATTGCGGCTGTTGGCGCTGTGATCCTGTTTGCAGTAGCTAAACGAGGCCATTCCATTAACACTGGCAAAGTGCTGCGCGGCGCGCCATGGCAGATCGTCATCTTCTCATTGGGGATGTACCTGGTGGTCTACGGTCTGCGCAACGCCGGGCTAACCGAATACCTTTCAGGTGTGCTGAATGTACTGGCGGATAAAGGACTCTGGGCTGCGACGCTGGGTACTGGCTTCCTGACGGCCTTCCTGTCTTCCATCATGAACAACATGCCTACCGTGCTGGTTGGCGCTCTTTCTATCGATGGAAGCACCGCAACAGGCGTTATCAAAGAAGCGATGATCTACGCCAACGTGATTGGCTGCGATCTGGGACCTAAAATTACACCTATTGGTAGCCTGGCAACGCTGCTCTGGCTGCATGTCCTTTCACAGAAGAATATGACCATCACCTGGGGATACTATTTCCGCACCGGGATCGTTATGACTCTGCCTGTGCTGTTTGTAACGCTGGCAGCGCTGGCGCTACGTCTCTCTTTCACTTTGTAATGAGATACTGATATGAGCAACATCACCATTTATCACAACCCGGCCTGCGGCACGTCGCGTAATACGCTGGAGATGATCCGCAACAGTGGTAATGAACCGACCGTTATTCATTACCTTGAAAATCCACCGTCACGCGATGAGCTGGTCAAACTCATTGCAGATATGGGCATTTCAGTCCGGGCTTTGCTGCGCAAAAACGTCGAGCCTTATGAAGAACTGGGGCTTGCGGAAGATAAGTTTACTGACGATCAGTTAATCGATTTTATGCTTCAGCATCCGATCCTGATTAACCGTCCGATTGTGGTGACACCGTTGGGAACGCGTCTGTGCCGCCCTTCCGAAGTGGTACTGGATATTCTTCCGGATGCGCAAAAAGGCGCATTTGCTAAGGAAGACGGCGAGAAAGTAGTAGATGAGGCAGGGAAACGGCTGAAATAACCGAAAGGGGGCGATGCCCCCTTTCTCCTGCCTCAGCGTCCGGGTACCGGACTGTCCGGCAGCGTACAGCTCCCTTTTCCCAGCTGACACTGCAGCAACACCGTGTCCAGCCAGCGGCCATGCTTGAAACCGATGTCCTTCAGCGTGCCGATTTCAGTAAATCCGGAGCGAAGATGCAGCGCTACAGACGCGACGTTCGCACAGTCCCCCACAACCGCTATCATCTGGCGGTATCCCTGAGACCGGGCCCATGTTAAGGCATGATCGAGTAAGGCTTTTCCGCCCCCCTGCAGGGCGATATACTAGGGAAATCCACGTGACTGAACGTTTTTCACCCGGGCAAGCATTTCCTGCGTGTTCGGGGGGGCGTCTCGAAGCTGCCTGTGCCGTGCAGGACATGATGGGCGTAAATGCGGCGTATGGCGGGAATGTGCTGCTCTTCAGCATTGATAATGTGCATTGTATGACTCCTGTGACGTTGACTGACACACTACCGGAATTCGCGACGGCAGATTAAGCGCTTCATCTTATGACCTGTATAAGGAAATGTTTTAAGTGGAGGTGGGGCGTCGCCCCACCTGTCAGCCCGCCATTTCAGCCAGCAGGTCCACGCCTACCGGGTCGTCCTTCAGCAGTGGCGTCAGGGCAATGCGCTGTGCATAATGCCCGGCAACGTCGTCGATCAGCGGCAGTTCGCGACGGGCACGGGTGACCAGGAACGGGGAGGACGGCTTCGCGGCCGCGAGGCTGTTATTGATGACCCACGCCCAGGGTTCAATCCCGGCCCGGCGTAAGTCCTGCTGCAGCCCGGCCGCTTCCAGTACCGGCGTGGTTTCGGCAAGCGTCACGATAATGACTCTGGTCTTCTCCGGATCCTGCAGCTGCATCATTGGCGTTATCACGTGATCGTGAGCCTGCCCCATCTGGCGCACCATTTCCCGGTGATAGGCCCCGGTTGCATCCAGCAACAGCAGCGTATGCCCGGTGGGCGCAGTGTCCATAATGACAAAATGGTCGTTGGCCTCTTTGATGATCCGGGAGAATGCCTGAAACACGGCAATCTCTTCGGTGCAGGGGGAACGGAGATCTTCCTCCAGTACCGCCAGTCCCTCCGCATCCAGCCCTTTTCCCTGATTTTCCAGCACAAAGCGACGATAGCGCTCAGTCTCTGCCTTTGGATCGATACGGCTGACCTGAAGGCCTGGCAGCGAGCCATCCAGGGTGTAAGACAGGTGGGCTGCCGGATCGGAGGTGGTCAGGTGGACTTTATGACCGCGTCTGGCCAGCGAGACCGCGACCGCAGCCGCCACCGTGGTTTTTCCCACGCCCCCTTTTCCCATTGTCATGACCAGCCCTTTTCCCGCCCGGCTGAGGTCCTCCACCAAGGAGGCAAGCTCCGGTAAATCGACCGTCGTGAGCGTGGCTCCCGGATCCGGCAGAACAGGTGTGCTCTCTGTAAACAGCGCCCTCAGGGCGTCCAGACCAACCAGATTAAAAGGCTTCAGATACAGCATCGACCGGGGAAGATGCGCGAGGTTTTCAGGCATGGCCCGTAAGGCCCGTTCCTCCCGCGCCAGAATACTGTGCGCCAGCGGATCCCGTTCACCGGCAAAGGGAGGCAGCACGCCATTGATGGCAAGGTGCTGATGCTGCAGACCGATAGCCGACAGCTCCTCGTGGGTATGGGAGACCTCTTTCAGGGTCGACGCCTGGGCGCGGGCAACCAGAACCAGTCGCGTGAGTGCCGTATCAGAGAGGGCTTTCACTGCGTCAGCGTACTGGTCCTGTTGTTTCTCCAGCCCCACCAGAGGGCCGAGGTTCGCCGCAGCATCAGGATGTGCATCGAGATACCCGCTCCAGGCGCCCGGCAGCTCAAGCATACGGATGGTGTGTCCGGTTGGTGCAGTATCAAAGACGATATGATCATATTTTTCGCGCAGTTCATGACTGGTCAGCAGCGCGGTAAATTCATCAAATGCCGCGATCTCGGTGGTACATGAACCGGAAAGCTGTTCTTCAATGCTGCTGATAACATCGGCAGGCATCAGTTCACGAACAGGATCGAGCACGCGATCGCGGTAAGCCTGCGCGGCCGCCATCGGGTCAACTTCCATTGCCGCAAGGTTTTCCACGGTGCGGATACCAGTGATCCGGTGGCCCACAGTCTGGCTGAAGACCTGACCGACATTGGAGGCCGGATCGGTACTGACCAGAAGCGTTCTCCGGCCCTGGTCAGCCAGCCATACCGCCGTCGCGCAGGCCAGAGAGGTTTTCCCCACGCCGCCTTTGCCGGTGAAGAAGATAAACGGGGGGATATTCTGTAAAAATGGCATCGTCATTGTTGAGCTCCTCCGGGATTAAGGCATACGGGGAATTCTGCAGCAGCGCGGCTGCGTGCTGTCTTCATTCCAGTCCTGCGTGAGGGAAATACCGGCCCAGCGGGCGATATCTTCCCGGGACGGGAGCTTGCCCGCCATCACCAGCTGGCCGTCAAGCAGGGTAGCGGGAAGGGACTCCATTCCTGACGTGTTCAGGAAGGCCCTGATGACGGGCGTATTCAGGAACTGCTGCGGGTTCTTTGCCAGGCTGTAACGCTGAATATTCACACCATGCTTTTTCGCCCATTCGGCGCTGGCGTTCCATTTGACGGCTTCATCGCTGACCACGACGCTGCTGGTCGCACAGCAGCCTGCGGCTTCAAAGATCTCAATTTTTGACATGGACTGTTTACCTCAGTGTTGAATGATGGGGCTTTACACTGAGGTAAACGAGTGAGGCGGGAAAAAGATGCGCGGTTAATCCATTTTTTTATGGCAGCAGACGGAAGACGCATCATCCGCTTCCACCTGGCAGAGTTCCGTCATCGTCTCCTTCAGATGTTTCCGGGCGCGAAGCAGGCGTGACTTAAACGCCGTCAGCGTGATCCCCAGCTCGTCGGCCAGGCGCTGCTGGGGACGCCGGTTCAGATCGGCCTCTTCTATCAGCCATCTTTCCTCGTCAGGTAAGGCCTGCAGGGTTTCAGGCAGGCAAATCTCCAGCGTTGAAACCGCATCATGGAAGGCGTCAGGCAGCGGGATCTCGTCTTCCAGCACCACGACGTCTCTGGCGGCACGGTACTCATCCGTCAGCAGATTCCTCGCCGTCCGGTACAGCCAGGCCCGCGGGTTCTCCATTTCACAGAAGCGGTCTGCACAGGCCCGGGCGCGCAGGAAGACTTCCTGAAGCAGATCGGCTGCCTGCTCCCGATCGCCTGTCCTCGATGCCAGAAAACGGGAGAGCTCTGCTTCATGCTGTTGCCAGAACACGCTCATGCAGTTGTTGAATGCCGTTACATCACTCATACCAGCCCTCAGATTTTGCTCTGATTCACCCGCCGGGAAAGTGCTTCTGCCGACTCTTTACGTTCACTGTAGCGATCGACGAGATACGCTGCATACTCCCGGGTCAGCAGGGTAAACTTCATCAGCTCTTCCATTACATCCACAATACGGTCGTAGTACGGGGATGGTTTCATCCGTCCGTCTTCATCAAACTCCTGCCAGGCTTTCGCTACCGAGGATTGATTAGGTATAGTGATCATTCGCATCCAGCGGCCAAGAATACGCATCTGGTTTACCGCATTGAAAGACTGGGAGCCTCCGCAGACCTGCATGACGGCCAGGGTTTTTCCCTGAGAAGGGCGTACTGCGCCCTCTGATAGTGGTATCCAGTCAATCTGGGCTTTCATTATGCCGGTCATCGCACCATGACGTTCAGGAGAGCACCATACCATCCCTTCAGACCAGCGCACCATTTCGCGAAGTTCCATAACCCTGGGGTGCGTATCCGCTGCATCATCCGGCAGAGGGAGACCGGAAGGATTAAAGATGCGGACATCCGCACCCATGGCGGTAAGAAGCCGGGCAGCCTCTTCGGTGGCCAGACGGCTGTAGGACCGCTCTCGAACGGAACCGTACAACATAAGGATCCGGGGAGGATGGTCAACTGTCTTTACACCCAGGCGGACCCCGGTGAGGCCTGTATCAAACAGCTCAGGAACAACATTTTTCAGTTCAGCAATCATTTTGTCTCCGGTGGTGACATAAAACCAGGCGGGGCATATTCGTCTGCACAGCACTCTTCTGTGAGAAAGGCAATCAATGCAGCAAGGTTGTCATAACAGGCGTGGCAGAACAGTGTTCTCCCCTGCCTTTCCTGGCGAACCAGTGAGACGGATATCAGTGATGAAAGATGATGACTCAGGGTCGAGGCCGGAATGGCGAGATGTTGCTGCAGTTCCCCCACGGGCAGTCCCTGACGTCCGGCCTTAACGAGTGTTTTGTAAATATCGAGACGAGTGGTGTGGCCAAGTTCTTTCAGCACCATCGCGGCGATTTTCAGCTCCATCCCATTCCTCGTAATTTTACTTCTATATTTCCAGAATAATAGAAATATATAGTGAGCGCAACCACGTCCATAATATGACTCCATCTCCGGGGCCTTACACTTACGCGGCATGGAGAAAACATGATCGGTGTTTATACCTCTCAGAAATGAGGTACGTCACAATATATATGGAAAAATGCATATGAATCCGTCACAGTAGAAACCGATTCCCGCTAAAAATGAAATGACCTTCATCCTTTGCTGACGGGCGCATTATGTCCCGCCGCCGGGAAGCCCAGGCAGGCTCGTTTTCTGACTGCCTATGAATACAGCAAACATACGGTACAGAGAAATGGCAGAGATCATCATTAGAAAAATGCACGAAGAGGACTGGTGTGCAGTCAGGGAAATTTATCAGGAAGGAATTGCAACAAGGAACGCCACCTTTCAGACCGCAGCACCTGAGTGGCTGGAATGGAATGAAGGGCATCTTCAGGACTGCCGCTACGTCGCCACTGTTGATAACAGAGTGGTGGGATGGGCTGCGCTATCTCCTTTTTCCCGCCGGCATGCATACCGCGGTGTCGCAGAGCTGAGCATTTATGTCAGTACTCATTTTCAGGGAAAAGGCGCAGGCAGGGCTTTGCTCTCCGGGCTGATAAAGGGCTCGGAAGGTGCGGGTTTCTGGACGCTACTTGCTGGCATCTTTCCGGAAAACCAGGCCAGTGTTGCTTTACATCGCAGCCAGGGATTCAGGGAAGTCGGCTGCCGGGAAAAAGTGGGTGAAATGAACGGAAAATGGAGAGATGTTCTCATTCTGGAAAGGCGTAGCCGGACAGTGGGTTGCTGAAAAAAAGAATGCCTCTGTTCATCAGAGGCATTCTGTCCTGGAAGGGACTTTATTCCGGTGAGGGTGACTTCAGTTGCGGCATAAACAGCTGGCAGCACGCAACAGCTGCAAGCCCGCCAGACAGCGGAGCGGCCCAGTACAGCCACTGATTATCCCAGTATCCCATGGCCAATGCCGGCCCGAAGCTACGGGCCGGGTTCATGCTTGCCCCCGTCAGCGGCCCGCCAATAAAAGCATCAAGAAAAACAGCAATGCTGATAATCGCGGGGTTTCTGGTCGTGAGGATGCTCATAATCAGAATAAAAGTCATGACACCTTCGATGAAAAAGGCATTGTACAGTGATACCCCCATATGGACCCGGGTCACCCCGGCCAGCAGGGAGTGGCCAAAGACAGCCTTCAGGCACAGTGCAGCAGCGGCGGCCCCTAACAACTGAGCCACGATGTAATTCATGGTTGCCCTGAAAGAGCAGGCCCCGATAAGATAAAAAATCAGGCTTACCACGGGGTTAAGGTGTGCTCCGCTACTGGCTGAAAACAGATGTATGCAAAAGTAAACCGCCAGACCAAAACTGAGCGCTATACCAAAATTTCCAATCACCTCACTAATTTCATTGACCGAAATGGAGCCTACACCAATCATCACAAGGATGAACGTGCCGAGGAATTCCGAAATAACATCACGGGATTTACAATTGCATAATGTTTTCATGGGTCAGTCCTGCAGGATCCTGTGTACAGGGGAAGGCATACCCGGACTGAACGCATTATGTTCCCGGATATTGACCTGGGTTCCGGTACGTGAAGCGGTGAGCATCACGGCCTCTTCAACAAGAGCGTAAATCTCCTCAGGCTCTCCTTCGACACGGGCATTAATCAGCGCCACCATAGATTCAATGGGTTCCTCGCTGAGTTCATCAAACGTAAGCGTGCAGCGAGAACCGTATTGACGGGGATGTGTTATTCAGTTGGCAGTGCTACGCGCCAGGGGAGCAGTTCGCTGACCCGGTTTATCGGCCAGTCAGCTATAACATCAAGCACATGGCGAAG
>SKEN01000246.1_pt1 | contig 47281 bp, 60 predicted proteins | sample 4826711 | NCBI WGS metagenome assembly SKEN01 (sample SAMN11008808, study PRJNA524170) | human gut metagenome | biome: Human fecal sample; material: Feces; isolation source: fecal sample from pouch patient p39 | host: Homo sapiens | place: Israel: Tel-Aviv | collected 2015-02-10 | reverse complement strand
TTTGAGCAAAATCAGCTGAGTAGATCACTTCAAATTTTCCTTTACGCACTTGTTGTCTAACCTGACCACGTTTGACTTCGTTGTGAATGGTTTGAGGAGCTTTAGCTAATCTCCTAGCGATTTCACGATTTGAGAGCCCTTCTTGAAGCCAACGTTCAATCATTCTACGTTCAGTTAGTGTTAAATGTTTACTTTTTGGTGTATAATAGTTTTGCATCTCAGAGTCTTTCTAATTGTTGTTGTGGTGATTACAATTATATCTCTCTGAGATGTTTTTTGATACCCTTAGGTGGCTAACTTCATTTTAGAACTTTCCTTCCATTGTTAGGTTGTTTGGGCTAGCCCAAACAGAAATTTTGCAGTTTTGTAATGATGAAGTCGTCTAGGTCTCTCATTGATAGCTTTGATATAATGTGCTAGTTCCTTTTCGGTTAATGAGTTGAAAGATTGTCCTTTAGGGAGAAACTCTCTCAAAAGACCGTTAAAGTTCTCGTTTATTCCTCTTTCATGAGAGGAATAAGGATGGGCGAAGTAAATATCAACCTCTTCTAAATCCGATAGGCAACTGAATTCAGAGCCGTTATCTGATGTGATAGAAGTAATCGGGTGTTCAGCCAAGAGTTTTTTACAGCTTCATTGATGGTTTCTGCTTGCTTATTTGGTAGCTTACACGCCAAGGCAAATCGTGTTTGACGTTCGACCAAGGTCATGATAACAGCGTCTCCTTTGGTCTTTTTACCGAGAACTAGCTCAATCTCCCAGTGTCCAAACTCAGAATGGTTATTAATCGTTTCTGGACGCTCTTCAATAGATTTTCCAAAGGTCTTCTTATTGACTGTTGTTTTATATTTAGACATCTTTCTGATACTCACCATCTTTGGTAAATCTATTGGCTTGATAAAAATAAAACCAACTGCGATATAGCAATATAATGTCTTCGTTGAAGGAATGGTTTCTGTTGGATGCTTCTCTTTGTATTCGTGAACAAACGTATCTACGCTATGTCGACGAATATTGGATTTAACAGCCTTATCTAGTTTTTCAAAGAAAGTCGGAGAGCACTGATCCAATTTCAGGTAGGTATTCTTTTTTCGATTTTCTTCATAGATATGTTGACCACTGTCAGCGAAATAGGTTTGATAATAAATTTGTTTTCCATTTATATTTTGGACTTGTGTTACTGTGCCACGCTTAATCTCACGGGTAATTGTCGAATAATTTCATCCTAATAGACGGGCAATCTCAGCAGGCTTTTTCCCGATCTTCAAATAGGCACTAGTTTCACCTCGCTCAGAGGGTGATAAGTAAGAATAACGAGACTTTATGGTAAATTGCTATGACATAAGCACACATTTTCATAAATGCTTATAAACGTTGATATTATAACGTTTTCAATTTTTTTCTATTTTCATAAATCCTTATACAATTTCTTTGTGGGGGAGTAAATTTTATGAGTTCAGCAGGCAAGAAACTAGCACTCAAAAGGTGGTTTTTTAGTTTGGCTGTGGTATAACATAATTGTTCTTGATAATCTTTTAATAACTTTTTTAGATACTGATAAACTAAATTCGTTAATGTATCACACTTTCTGATTTTGGAGCTTTGCAACTAGCAAGGTTCTTTTTTTGCTCCTAGACACGTTCTACAGGCGCTAACTCTAACCTAAAGACTGGTCTGGTATAAAATTACTCTCGGAAAGTCTTTGTGGTTGCTGTAAGCTATTCTACAAGCTATCTGTGAGACTTAGAATTGATTGTGGCGCGTGAGTTGTTCCAAAGAAAACACTAACAGTTCACCATTTTTATAATGTCTGGCAAATTCAAGAACCCCACGCTCTAATTTCAGATAAAAATTAGTCTCTGACATCATCAGTTCATCATAGATGATATAATCTTTCTTATTGTGCCATTTGCAATACTTCTCAATAAGAATTTGCCTTAAATATTGCTTATCAATGCTATTGATAGCTTCTGTAATTACCCGTAGCTCCTTAAAAGCTTGTAACTGCCTTTCCACTTTGATATTTAACTCTACCATTTTAAGCTCAAATAGGTAGTTATCTGTTATTTTGGGTATAAGTTCTTCTCCAGCCATACGGGAATAACGTCGATACAATTTTAAAACCTCATAAGCATTTCTATTTGTCAGCTTCTTATCTATTTCCATTATCTGCCTCCTGTGCTATAATGTAAGCTGGTAGAGCCTTTCTAACGCCTATGAAACGGTTTTCTGTGGAGGCGGTAGGACGGTTCTACCTTTTTGTGTTATAATATATGTATTGGCACAAAGCCAAAATAAATATAGAAAATGTTATGATATTTAGTAGCGTTTCATATTTACGAGGGCTTGCGTGACAGGGCTTTTTCTACATTGAATTTACCAAATATTCGCTTTCGGACTGTGGGTTATCCATGGTCTTTTTTGATACCTAGAAACTGAGTTAATCATATTATTAGTTACCTAACAAATAGCATAATAACAAAACTCAATGCAAGTGATGACACCCCTTAAAAATCTGAAAAATTGGTCTGCGGTGTAAGAAAAACACCTTGTGGTGGCTCTCCTTGGTACGAGATAGGGGCTGGGGTCAGTTTAAACACTCGGACGATATAAATAATTTATACCCCAATCACTTAAAACATCATACAGGACATTTTAGGGGCTAATAATAACATGCTAGAAAACTCAAAAAGGGAAAATCACACATAGAAAAGGGTGGCGTTGTAGAACACAAACAATACCAAGTCCCATTAAGAATTAATGGGGTATTTCCGAATAATAACCAAGGTAAGCGCGTGTTTTCTCACGGTTCGTTTCACTATCCAAGAAAAGAAGCCTACTGATAATCAGTAAGCTTCTTTTCTTGCCTTTGCTGTCTCGTCTGTTGATACTATGATAACAGACTTTGCTTTAATCTTCTTTGTTTAGACTTGTATTGTAATACTCCAAACCTTGATACTCATTATCAACGTCTACAGACTTGAATCAGTCAATCGCTTCATCATCTAACATATCAAACGTTCCGATTGCTGTTTCACTATTTGCGTTCAATGGTTCATCACTTAACAAACGTTCTGCATAATCTAACAACTCACTCTCATATAACGCAACCTTGTGAGCTAATTCCTCAGACGCTGCTTGTTCCTTTAGTTGTTCTGTTCGTTTGTCAATATACTCATGAATAGTATCATCATGAGCATTCTCACGCGCTCCCTTGTCGCTATCCTCTACTTCTTTACTAACTCGTCATAGGCTAGTGTTTTATTAGCTTCATTATCCAAGTCGCTATCTTCCTCGATTGGCTTTGGTTGACAATGTAATTCATCATCTTCTAACATCATCAAAAAGCTTCCTAAGCAATTGAAAACAAGAAAGGCGATTCCATCAAACCCTTCTTGTTTGCCTGGTAGATTGTAAAGCTCGTTCATTGTTTTAGGTTGCTTATCGCTATTTTGTTGCTCTTCTTTAATTTCTTCTTCCAATTGTTCAATGTATAGCACTTATAATAATTCCTCCTTAAATTCTTGTTGAATATTCCTTTCTAGCGATACTTTCAAAAGTTCTATCCAACTTAGTATCAGCAATAGGAGGCGTGTAACGTTTAAGCCCTCTAGCCTCCCAACGTCTCAAAGTAGGATAAGATACCTCTAGGTGTTCGGTTGCCTCACGCTGTGAGATTATCCCTAATGGGTTCTCTAAGCTTTCATATCGTTCTAGATAAGTACCAAGCTTAGTTAAAATACCACCTATTAATGCTTGCTCTGTTTCATTGCTTAGGAGATTAATTTCCATACGGTCATACCTCCATTTTTCGAATTTGTCGGGTAACCCAATTCAAACGGTCACGCGCATTTAATCGCTTAAACTCTTCTAATTCCTCGGGCGTTGCTTGTTTCTCGATACAAATAGCAATCTCGTATAATTCTTTATCAGTCATTGTCTGCCCCCAATCCTACAATCAAACTCTCTAAACCTTTCTTGATAAAGTAAAGGCTAGTTAGCGCGTGGTGTTTATCACCTTGTAAAATTGCATTATCTGCTAGGTCAATCATGTTATAAATACAGTCTTTTTCTTGCTCGTACATTCCTTATACCTCCTTAATTGTAACGTTTGCCATACAGTTGAATGTAAGCCCCGTATCGCTCCTTAACGTGGTCTGTGTGTGGGTTTCTTTAGTCTCTTGTTTAACGTCCTCTCTGGGCTTGATATATAGCAATAAAACCAACGCTAACAACCAAAACCCCATAAGAACCAACTGCCCCCAAATTGGTAAATTGATTTCTTGGTATATCATGATTTAAGCCCCTCTAATTCTTTCTCGTTATCGCATTCTAACAATGCAAAGGAAACGTCATTTAATAGCTTATTGATTTGTCGGTTTTGCTCATAAGTAGTTGATAAAAACTTTCTGGCTAGCCAATCAAATTTTATTTCATCGCTGTTTTGAATAACTTCTAAAACCTTAATGTTGTTGTTAGTCATTTCTAGTCTATTCATGATGTCTGATAAGCTATCACCAAAGTTTTTTAATTGCTCTGCTGTTAAATAGATTTTTGTTTCTTGTTTCATGTTATTCGCTCCTCACTCTTTAAAAATATGGCTATTCATGCTATAATCTAAGCATAGAAGATAATCCTAAAACCCTCATAGCCTGCCCGCTGTAGTGTTTTATTTTATCTAATATTTTTCAAGTTTCATTTTGGTTTGAGCTGTCACTCAAGCCTTTTTTGTTGCTTTCATAACTGAACTTGTGACAATGTATCACGGATAACACTGTATTCCATGTTCAGCTCAATTAGTGGGATAACCGCTTTTTCATAAGCTTGATATTTTGCTAGTTCCACGCTTGTTAAGCAATCAAGCCCCGTTTTACCACCTCTATCCTCGGTTAGTTTTGCTTTATTCTTACCCGTTGATAGTTTTAGAAGTAAGTTGTTAACCGCTGGGAAAGCCATTTTAGGAGCGTTGTCCCATTTACTGATAGCCTCGTTCAATGTTTTGTGTGTTGGTTTCTCTAAGGCTCGTTGAAAGCGAAAATTAGCGTTTTCTTTCTCTAATTCTTCGATATAGTCATATATCCAAGCTCGGAAAACTTTACCTTTTTCAGTTCGGGACAATATGCCAATTTCAAAGATACCTCGTTTATTGAACAAACGTGTTTCTTGGGTACCGCCCGTACTGTAGGGTACCTTAGTAACGATTGAATACTGACTTTCCCTTAGGTATGGGTTACGCTCTAACATTTTTTCAACTGCTCTTTTACTTTGGTAACCAAACCCTTGTGCCAACTGTTCGATAGTAACTAAGATTGCTCTATCTTTGTTCAAATAGAAGTCAATTTTAATCTCTCCGAACTCCCCTTTTTCTCGTTTAATAATTTCCATATAAAATTTCCTCCTTTATCCCATTATTGTAATTTTGAATATTAGGGATTTTTTACGCTTTTTTATATTTAATAATCTTTAACCAACCAAGCCATGGCTTTCTCAAAAGTCTTTGTTCTAACTTCCCCGCCCGAGCGTAACTTCCTATAAGTGATATGGTTCACACCAATCTGTTCCCCTGCTTGTTTCGCTGTAAGTTGCATGTCTGCTTGGTTTCGGCGAATTGCTTTAGCATAGTTTTCTATATATTTCCAAGAGACAAAATATATTTTTTTATACTTTTTTTGTGTTATAATCTAACGTGAAAGGTACTTAGATATATGAATAGATTAAAAGAAATAAGGAATAACGCCGTACATAACGGCCATAAAATGAGACAAGCTGACCTTGCGGAACTATTAGGAGTTACAAAACTGACTGTTTCCAACTGGGAAAATGGCAAACATGAAATAAAAGCAGACAAAGCCAATGAAATAGCTAAACTGTTCAATGTTTCTGTTTCCTATTTACTGGGCTATTCTGATAAAAAAGAGCCATATTATAGTGATGAAATACTTTTAGATAATGGTAGCGGTGGCGTTTCTTCTCTTAGCTTTAAACGTCATAATGACTTACAAAAAGAGTACGATAAGCAAATTAGAAAAGATTTTATTAATTTCTTGCGTTCATATGATTTTGTTATTAGTGACAATGAAATAAAGGTACTCTTAGAACAGATTTCAAGTTTAAACATTAGTACAGTAGCTCATATTGACCGTGAAAGAGTACTCCAACAAGTCAACCCTAAAAAATATCTTATAGAAAATGGATATAAAGAATTAGGTGACTTGTTCCAATCTAATAAAGGGATTGATGACTTTTATAAAGAAAAAGGTTACGACCCAGAAAGCACTTTATAAAATCACCCCAACCGATAACGATTAGGGCGGATAATATTTATTTGCTACCATGCTATTTTGAATGGCTCTAAAACCTCAGACTCTAAAACCTTTATAGCCTGCCTGCTGTAGTTAAGAGAAGAGGTTACAAATGGTAAATATTAAGAAAATCACAAAGAAAAACGGTATTACTGTGTACCGTGAACAAATCTATCTAGGTATTGATTGCATGACTGGGAAACAAGTCTATACAACTATTTCAGCACCTACAAAAAAGAACTCAAACAAAAACGTGAGTTCAAAATAAACAAATTTAAAGAAAATGGATACACGCGCCATAAGAGTGTGAGTGTTAAGAACTACCGTGAACTAAGTGAACTGTGGTTAAAAAACCATAAGTTAGAAGTTAAACCACAAACATATAGCCAAACAGTTAGCGAACTAAAAACGTACCTTTTACCTGTGTTCGGTGATATTAGGGTAGAAAAAATCACACTCCCAATGGTTCAAGTTTTCGTTAATAAAATAGCTAACAACCCTAACCCTGGTTCGGTATCTCTAAAAATAATCTTGTCTATTAATAAGCGTATTTTAAAATATGCTGTTAAATTACAATTGATAACCGTAAATCCTGCCGATAACATTATCGTACCTAAAAACAAGAAAAATATTTCCCAAAAGAAAGAACTAAAGTATTTTGAGACCAACCAATTGAAACAATTTAAAGACTACTTGGATAAACTACCAAATACTTTTAGAAACTATTACCATAAGACTTTGTATGATACTTTACTTGCAACTGGTCTACGTATTGGGGAGGCTGTAGCACTTGAATGGTCTGATATTGACTTAGACAATGGTTATATTGACGTTAATAAAACTATTGTCTGGTCTCGTATGGAAACAAATAGCCCTAAATCCATGGCAGGATATAGAAAAATCCCAATTGATAGAAACACCGTTCTAATGTTACGCCTTTATAAAGCACGCCAACACCAATGTTTTATAGAACACGGTTATGGTGGTAAAATGGCGGAACATGTTTTTTCAAATGGTCTCCACGCTTACCCTAGCCGTGAGGGTTTACAAAAAACACTAACAAAACATTTAAAATTAGCAGGTTTGCCCTACCTTACATTACACGCTTTTCGCCATACACACGCAAGTTTACTTTTAAACGCTGGTATCAGCTATAAAGAATTACAACAACGTCTCGGTCATTCTACCCTAGCTATGACTATGGATACTTATAGTCACTTATTCGATGATACAGAAAAAGAGGTGGTTAATTTCTTTGAAAAAGCCATGGCGAATTTATAGAATATATTAAATTACATAACACTAAAATAATACCGCTTACTATAAAGCTTGATTTCATAAGGTTTATGAATGAATTTTAGGAATTCTCTTATTTTATCTTAAAGAAAGCTAAAACGCCTAATCTGTAGGCGTTTTCTTTATATTATAAGAATCTAATTGTAATATTTTTAATATAACTCTAAAGCCAGAGTAACATTAAGTCTGTATTATATAGCCTGTACTAATTTTTGAAACAAAAAAAGGAGCATATAATGCAAACAAATATTTTTAAAACTAAATCGAAATCTATTAAACTTGGTCTTGCCGGTGTAGCCGCAGCAGCAGCACTTATTGCCCCAGCAGTTGCTAACGCTGATTCATACACAGTAAAATCAGGTGATACACTTTCTGAAATTGCTGTAACTTACAACACTACAGTTGAAAAATTGACTTCAATTAACAAAATCGCTAACGTTGACTTCATCACTGTAGGTCAAATCTTGGAACTAGATTCAGAAGCTACTGCAGCAGCAACTACAACTGAAACTGCAGCCGTAGAAGCAGCTCCAGCTGCTACAGATAACTCAGTGGCAGCAGCACCAGTACAAGCTGAAACAACAACTACTTCTTACTCATCAAACTTAGGTACTTCAGACGCTCAAGCTAAAGAAATCATTGCTCAACGCGAATCAAGCGGTAGCTACACAGCTCAAAACGGTCAATATTATGGTCGTTACCAATTGACAATGTCATACCTAAATGGTGACTTGTCAGCTGAAAACCAAGAACGTGTTGCCGATTCATACGTAGCAGGACGTTACGGTTCATGGTCAGCAGCCCTTGCATTCTGGAATGCCAACGGTTGGTACTAAGATAAGAGACTTTTCTTAGAGTTAATATTATTTACTATTTAGCGAATTACCAGTATTAGATAGATAAGCTTGAAGAATTTATCTTCAAGCTTTTTTTATGCCTACAAAAGCTTGAATTTTAGCGTTTTCATAGTAAAAACGAGGTTAATCTCAATATCTCTGTAATATTTTTAACATATTTTCAATCTGCGAGTAATAAATAAATTATATGATAGGAAACAGGAGTTCTAGAGAGGTATATATTTATTTAACATGTATAGTAGAATTACTAAAGCAAAACATAGAAAAATTAGAAATATTATTGTCAGCATCCTTGGAGCTATTTTAGTTGTAGCGATGGTTGTTGTCCTTATTCCAAAAATAGAAGCGTTCGCAGAAACTATTACAACTCGCTCAGAAGCCGGAGCTGCGAAAGCTGTATCAACAAGTTCTGAAAGCTCTGATGTGTCATCAACAAGTATCAGTTCAACTATAGCAGACTCAGAAGAATCAAGCAGTAGCTCATCAGAAGAAACTGAAGAAGTTGAGGCCTCTTCTACCGAAGAGGTTCAAGAATCAGAAGCAAGTTATGCTGAGGTTGGTCCAGCTACTGATAATACAACGACTGTAGCTGCTGCGACTACACCATCTTCAACGACAGCCCAAGCGGCACCTTCAATAGCTTCAAATGGTAATACAGCAGGTGCTGTTGGTTTAGATGCCGCTGCCCAAATGGCTGCCGCAACAGGTGTTCCACAATCAACTTGGGAAGCTATCATTGCACGTGAATCTAATGGAGATCCAACGGTTGCCAATGCTTCAGGAGCATCTGGTTTATTCCAGACTATGCCAGGTTGGGGATCAACTGCAACAGTTCAAGATCAAATTGCAACAGCAATTAAAGTTTACAATACTCAAGGACTATCAGCTTGGGGATACTAATTTAATAGAAGAAAAAGCACTAATCACCCTATAAAGATGATAGTGCTTTTTTAATATCATATGGATGGTGACAGATGCTTTCTGCCCCATGTTCTTGTAAGCTTTCTAAGCTACCAAATCCCCAGGTTACCCCAAGTCTGCGAACTCCTGTTTTTTGCCCACCAATCATGTCGAACTTCGTATCACCAATGATAACAGCTTCATGCGCTTGAATGCCTTGTTCAGTTAGACAGGCCTTAATCACATCAGCTTTATGGAAGTACTCGGGAGTAGACCCATAGACTTTTTTAAAGTGTGAAATAATACCAAGCTCTGTTAACATCAAGTTAGCCATAGGTTGGTGCTTACTTGTGGTAACAAATAGTGAGTAATTTAAGTCATTTAATTCTTGTAGAGCTTCTGCAATACCAGTGTAAAGAGAGACTTGGTGGACTCCTTTTTCACCATAGTAATCTCTAAAAGTTTTGATAGCATGGTTAACCTCATCGGATTGCTCAAAATAATGACCAAAAGTGACTTCTAGAGGAGGTCCGATAAATGTTGACAACTGTTTGTCAGTTTGTAAAGGTAGTTGTAACTTTTCGAAAGCATAATTAAATGCTGCTTTAATACCAGGGCTTGAATTTACTAGTGTTCCATCAAGGTCAAATAAGATAGATTTCATGTTTACTCTCCTGTAAATTTTGTCAATAATGATTGACAAATCCGTCAATTAGCAAGGGACCAAATAAATAGTATTCGAATACTAGCGTCTATTCGCCAAAGATTTTAGCTTGTAAGCGACGACCAGTAGGTGTAGCAGCTAAGCCACCTTCAGCAGTTTCTCGAAAGGCTGTTGGTAAGCTAGAGCCTACTTGGTACATGGCATCAACAACTTCGTCAACGGGAATCTGTGATTCAATGCCAGCCAGGGCCATGTCAGCAGCAACTAAGGCAAAACTAGATCCAAGTGCATTACGCTTAACACAAGGAACCTCGACAAGGCCAGCGACAGGGTCACAGATTAAACCTAGCATATTTTTGATAACAAAGGCTACAGCTTGACTAGCTTGGTAAGCAGATCCTCCAGCAGCTTTGACAAGAGCAGCTGCGCTCATGGCTGAAGCAGAACCGACTTCGGCTTGACAGCCACCTTCAGCACCAGAAATAGAAGCGTTATTTCCGATAACCAGCCCAAAGGCACCAGCAGTGAATAAGAATTCTAATTGCTCTTCTTCAGAGAGGTTTAATTTATCAATAGCCGTTGTTAAGACAGCAGGTAGGCATCCAGCAGAGCCTGCTGTTGGAGTGGCACAGACAAGCCCCATTTTGGCGTTTAGTTCGTTGACAGCAATTGCGTTTCGGACAGCTGTTAAAACGGTTGTATCAGACAAGGTTTTACCTGATTTCAAGTAGGCATCCATCTTGACAGCGTCTCCGCCTGTCAGCCCACTAATGGATTTACTAGGAGTGAGTCCATCAGTGACAGAATTTTTCATAACTTGAAGATTTTTCTTCATGATATGAATAATTTCATCACGGCTACGTCCGCTTAATTCTGTTTCTGTGGAAATCATTAGCTCAGCAATATTGCCGTTAAAGTCTTTATCGGCTTGTTCAACTAATTCTTTAATAGAATAAAACATTCTTTTCCTTTCTAGTCAAAGAAATTGACATTGTGTAGGTGCGGAATGTGCTGGATTTGTTCCACAGCTTTATGACAATCACGTGAGTCAACTTCGATAATCATAATGGCTTTTTCACCAGCGCGTTCGCGGGTCACATTCATTTGAGCAATGTTGATATTGTGTTCAGAAAGAATATCTGTTACTTTTGCAATCATACCAGGAATATCTTGGTGAACGATAATGAGAGTAGGGGTATTCATTTTAAGAGAAACAGAGAAGCCATTAAGTTCAGTAACTTCAATATTTCCTCCACCAATTGATACACCTGTGATACTCATGTTTTTATCACCTTTTTCAACGGTAATCTTAGCAGTATTTGGGTGAGGGGCATTACTGTCCTTTAAAATATCCCAATAAATGCGTACCCCTTTTTGGTGAGCAATTTCTAATGAATTTTTAATATCTGGATTGTCAGTATCCATTCCTAGGATACCAGCAACGAGTGCTTTATCAGTTCCGTGTCCACGGTAAGTTTTAGCAAATGAATTATATAAATGAAATGTTACGGAATCAGGAATTTCTCCGAAAATAGAGTTAACAATTTTTCCAATACGAACAGCACCAGCAGTGTGGCTGCTTGATGGGCCAATCATAACAGGTCCGATAATATCAAAGACGGATTGGAATTTTAGATTTTTCATATCTACTCCTTCTAGAATCTATGCTTACTTATTATAACAAAGGAAAGGAATTGGGTAAACGATAATAAATCGCTTACTTTTATAGAAAATGAGAAAAAGATTTAAAAATAAGTCTAAATGCCTCACATAAGTGGAAATTCATGTTATAATAGTCTTCGCGTGGATTTCTGCGCTCAAAATCGACCTTCAAATCGATTTTTGAAAAACTGGGCCCTTCAAGCCTATGTTCGAAAAAAATATCTTGATGGGAGGATTATCATGACAGATAATTCAAAAACACGTGTTGTTGTTGGTATGAGTGGAGGCGTTGATTCGTCTGTAACTGCTCTTCTTTTGAAAGAACAAGGTTACGACGTTATTGGTGTTTTCATGAAAAACTGGGATGACACAGATGAATTCGGTGTGTGTACAGCAGCCGAAGATTACAAAGACGTAGCAGCTGTTGCTGACCAAATCGGTATTCCGTATTACTCTGTTAATTTTGAAAAAGAGTACTGGGATCGTGTCTTCGAATACTTCCTTGCGGAATACCGTGCAGGACGTACGCCCAATCCAGATGTAATGTGTAATAAGGAAATCAAATTTAAAGCCTTCCTTGACTACGCTATGACACTTGGTGCCGATTATGTGGCAACTGGGCACTACGCACAAGTCTCTCGCGATGAAGATGGTACAGTTCACATGCTTCGTGGTGCAGATAATAACAAAGACCAAACTTATTTCTTAAGTCAATTGTCACAAGAACAATTGCAAAAAGTAATGTTCCCACTTGGTCACTTGGAAAAAACAGAAGTGCGTAAAATTGCTGAACGCGTGGGACTTGCAACAGCTAAGAAAAAAGATTCAACAGGAATTTGCTTTATTGGTGAAAAGAACTTTAAACAATTCCTTAGTCAATATTTACCAGCTCAAAAAGGTCGCATGATGACTGTTGATGGCCGTGATATGGGAGAACATGCTGGCTTGATGTATTACACAATCGGTCAACGTGGAGGTCTTGGTATTGGTGGTCAACAAGGTGGCGACAATGCTCCTTGGTTTGTTGTCGGAAAAGACCTTTCAAAAAATATTCTTTACGTTGGACAAGGCTTCTACCATGAATCATTAATGTCAACTAGCCTTGACGCTTCAAGTATTCACTTTACACGTGATATGCCTGAAGAATTTACAATGGAAGTTACTGCAAAATTCCGTTATCGCCAACCTGATTCAAAAGTTACTGTTCATGTTAAAGGTGACAAAGCAGAAGTTGTCTTTGATGAACCACAACGTGCTATCACACCAGGTCAAGCTGTTGTATTCTACGACGGTGAAGAATGCCTAGGTGGTGGAATCATCGATATGGCTTATAAAAATGGCGTTGCTTGCCAATACATCTAATTGACAATTCTGTAAAGAAAGGTTGACAATTGTTGTTTAATTTGGTCAATATTGCTTGAAAAATTATCAGCAATTAAATTGACTTTTTAACTCAATTTGATACAATAATCATAACAATGACGATGATGGTCAAAGCTCATGGGAATTGTAGGCCTTTTTGGTTTACATTTTCAAAGCTTTGATCATTTTTGTGTTTTAGAAATCATTTTATATTTGGAAAGGAATGCTTTAAGTAGGTTAGCTAATTTTTTGACCATTTTGTTTGATTGAAAGTTGGCTAAGGCTTACTTGATATTGTAATTAAAATCATGACACATGAATTTGCTGAAAATTATGATGTAATTGTTGTTGGTGCAGGGCATGCTGGTGTCGAAGCTAGTTTGGCTGCAGCTCGTATGGGTTGTAAAACAATGCTCGCTACAATCAACTTGGAAATGTTATCCTTTATGCCATGTAACCCTGCAATCGGAGGTTCTGCTAAAGGGATTGTTGTTCGTGAAATCGATGCCCTTGGTGGAGAAATGGGTAAAAACATTGACAAGACCTACATCCAAATGAAAATGCTTAATACTGGTAAAGGTCCAGCTGTGCGTGCTCTTCGTGCTCAAGCTGATAAGGCCCGTTATTCACGTACAATGAAGTATACTGTTGAACAACAAGAAAACTTGACTTTACGTCAATCAATGATTGAAGAAGTTTTAGTTGAAGATGGAAAAGTTGTTGGTGTTCGTACAGCTACTAACCAGAAATTTTCAGCCAAAGCAGTTGTTATCACTACAGGTACAGCTCTTCGTGGAGAAATCATTTTAGGAGAACTCAAATATTCATCTGGTCCTAATAACAGCTTGGCTTCTATCGGACTTGCTGATAACTTGAAAGAGCTTGGTCTTGAAATTGGTCGTTTCAAAACAGGAACACCACCACGGGTTAAAGCAAGTTCTATCAATTATGACGAAACAGAAATTCAACCAGGTGACGAAAAACCAAATCATTTCTCATTCATGTCAAATGATGAAGATTATCTCAAAGATCAAATTCCTTGCTGGTTGACATATACTAACCAAACAAGCCACGATATTATCAATAAAAACCTTTATCGTGCCCCAATGTTCTCAGGAATTGTTAAAGGGGTAGGTCCTCGTTACTGCCCATCTATCGAGGATAAAATTGTTCGATTTGCGGACAAAGAACGTCACCAACTTTTCCTAGAACCAGAAGGACGTGAAACTGAAGAAGTTTATATTCAAGGATTGTCAACAAGTCTTCCTGAGGATGTTCAAAAAGAATTGGTTCACTCAATTAAAGGACTTGAAAATGCTGAAATGATGCGTACAGGTTATGCGATTGAGTATGATATCGTTTTGCCACACCAATTGCGTGCAACACTTGAAACTAAGAAAATTTCTGGACTCTTTACCGCAGGTCAAACCAATGGTACTTCAGGTTATGAAGAAGCTGCAGGACAAGGGATTGTTGCTGGTATTAATGCCGCTCTTAAAGTTCAAGGTAAACCAGAAATGATTCTAAAACGTAGTGATGCTTATATTGGTGTTATGATTGATGACTTGGTAACAAAAGGAACTTTGGAACCTTATCGTTTGTTGACAAGTCGTGCAGAATATCGTTTGATTTTGCGTCATGATAATGCCGATATGCGTTTGACTGAAATTGGTCACCGTGTTGGTTTGGTCGATGAAGAACGCTATGAACGTTACTTGATCCGTAAACGTCAATTTGACAATGAGTTGACAAGACTGTCAAGTCTTAAAATCAAGCCTATCAAGGAAACTAATGCACGTATTGAAGCACTTGGTTTCAAACCGTTGACAGATGCCTTGACAGCTAAAGAATTCATGCGTCGTCCAGAAATCAATTATGAAATTGCAACAAGTTTTGTCGGTCCTGCGGAAGAAAAACTAGATAGCAAAGTAATTGAACTTTTGGAAACTGAAATCAAATACGAAGGATACATCAACAAAGCGCTTGATCAAGTGGCTAAGATGAAACGCATGGAAGAAAAACGTATCCCTGCTAATATTGATTGGGATGATATCGATTCTATCGCGACAGAAGCGCGTCAAAAATTCAAGAAAATTAATCCTGAAACTATCGGACAAGCAAGCCGTATTTCAGGGGTTAACCCAGCTGATATTTCTATCTTGATGGTTTACTTGGAAGGTAAACAAAAACACCATCGCAATCAAGAAGATTAAGCATCATTAAAACAAGAAAGCAGCCCTTATTGACTGGGGTTGCTTTTCTGCTTTCATACTATAAATTAAGCCTATTTTATGGTATAATTGTAAGCTAAGAGGTTAACCAATGAAAAGATTTCGATTTGCAACTATCCACTTAGTCATGATTGGCCTTATTTTATTTGGCATTTTGGCTATCTGTGTCAGACTTTTTCAGACGGAGTCAGCTATCTTAGCTGCAATCTTTTTAGCGCTTTCTTTACTTGTAGCTTTGCTTTACTACCAAAAAGAAAATTACGAGCTATCGGAACTTGAACAAATTGAATTATTAAACAACCAAACAGAAGTCGGTTTAAAACATCTTCTAGAGCAAATGCCAGTTGGTGTTGTTCAGTTTGATCAAGAAACAAATGAGGTAGAATGGTTTAATCCATATGCAGAGCTCATTTTTACTAGTGAAGAAGGAGAGTTTGAGGATGACGTCATTCGTAGAATTATTGGGGCTAGGCGAGAAGGGGATGCCACTCAGACATTTGAGTTAAATGGCAATAAGTACTCATCTTACATCGATTCTTCAACAGGGATTTTCTATTTCTTTGATACATCTATGGGAAATCGTCAGTTGGGGGATGCAGCCTTTTTGCGTCCAGTTATTGGGATTATTTCCATCGACAACTATGATGATGTAACAGATGATTTGTCAGATGCTGAGATTTCACAAATCAATAGCTTCATCGCCAACTTTATTTCGAATTTTACAAAGTCAAAAAATATTTTTTATCGTCGTGTCGACATGGACCGTTTCTACTTTTTCACAGATTATGCTGTGTTGAGTAGTTTGATTGACGATAAATTTGATGTTCTGGAAGCTTTTCGAAAACAAGCTAAAGAAGAACATAATTTGCCATTAACGCTTAGTATGGGCGTTTCTTATGGTGATAATAATTATCAACAAATTGGACAAGTTGCTTTGCAGAATTTGAATACGGCACTTGTTCGTGGTGGTGATCAGGTTGTTATTTGTGAAAACGACGAGCATAAGAAACCATTGTATTTTGGTGGTGGCTCAGTATCTACCGTCAAGCGTACACGTACGCGTACGCGTGCCATGATGACAGCTATCTCAGACCATATCAAAGGGGTTGACCGTGTCTTCGTTGTAGGTCATCGCAACATAGATATGGATGCTCTTGGTTCAGCTGTAGGTATGCAATTTTTCGCAAGTAATATCAACAAAGAATCTTATGTTGTATACAATCCAGATGAGATGAGTCCTGATATTACGCGTGCTGTTAAAAGATTGCAAGAAGATGCTAAGACACGACTTATTACTATTAAGCAGGCGATGTCAATGATGACAGAGCGCTCATTATTAATTATGGTCGATCATTCTAAGATTGATTTGACCTTATCGGAAAAACTTTACAATAAGTTTACAGATGTGATTGTTGTAGACCATCATCGTCGTGATGAAAACTTTCCAGAAAATGCTGTTCTCACTTTCATTGAAAGTGGAGCAAGCAGTGCTAGTGAGTTAGTTACAGAATTGATTCAATTCCAGAATGCTAAGAAGCGTTTGAGTAAAATTCAAGCGAGTGTCTTGATGGCAGGTATTATGCTTGATACGAAGAATTTCTCAGCTAGCGTTACAAGTCGAACATTTGATGTTGCAAGTTATCTTCGAGCTCACGGAAGTGATAGTATTGAAATTCAAAATATTTCTCAAACGGATTTTGAGGAATATCGATTGGTTAATGAATTAATCCTTAGAGGCCGAAAAATTTACGATAACATTATCATTGCTAGCGGGCGTGATGGTGTCAATTATAGTAAAGTGGTTGCTAGTAAGGCGGCTGATACCATGCTATCTTTAGCTGGTATTGAAGCAACATTTGTTTTAGTGCAAGTTGCTCCAAATAAAGTTGCTATTTCAGCACGTAGCCGTAGTAAGATTAATGTTCAGCGCATGATGGAAGAACTCGGTGGTGGTGGTCACTTTACCCTAGCTGCATGTCAGTTGGAAAATATGTCAGTGAGCCAAGCAGAGAGTGCTTTACTTGATGTGATTGAAAATGATTTAAGAGAAAATATGGAGGCAGAGAGATGAAAGTAATTTTTCTAGCAGATGTTAAAGGAAAAGGTAAAAAAGGCGAAATCAAAGAAGTTCCAACAGGATATGCTCAAAACTTTTTGATTAAGAAAAATCTTGCTAAAGAAGCTACTAACCAAGCAATTGGTGAACTAAAAGGTAAACAAAAATCAGAAGAAAAAGCTCAAGCTGAAGTCTTGGCTGAAGCTAAAGCTCTTAAAGCTGAGCTTGAAAAAGAAGAAACTATTGTTAAGTTTACTGAAAAAGTTGGACCTGATGGACGTACATTCGGTTCAATTACTGCTAAGAAAATTGTTGAAGAATTATCAAAACAATTTGGTCTAAAAATCAACAAACGCGCGATTAATTTGGATCATCCAATTCGTGCAATTGGTTCTGTTGAAGTACCTGTGAAATTACATAAAGAAGTTACTGCTGAAATCAAATTAAATATTAAAGAAGCATAATAATATTTGAGCTTATTAGGGGAGGTGAAAAGATTGGCAGAAGAGCCGGAATTGAGAGTTCAGCCACAGGATTTATTAGCAGAGCAATCTGTCTTAGGTTCTATTTTTATCTCGCCAGATAAACTCATTACTGTTCGTGAATTTGTTAGCCCAGATGACTTTTACAAATACTCGCATCGCGTTATTTTTAAAGCTATGATTACTTTGAGTGATCGTAATGAGGCTATTGATGCAACGACTGTAAGAACGATTCTTGATGACCAAGGAGATCTACAAAATATTGGTGGTTTGTCTTATATTGTTGAATTGGTCAACAGTGTACCGACAAGTGCCAATGCTGAATATTATGCTAAGATTGTTGCTGAAAAAGCAATGTTGCGTAACATCATCTCTAGATTGACAGAGACTGTAAACCTTGCTTATGAAGGGGCAACCGATTCAGAAGATGTCATTGCTGGGGCTGAAAAAGCACTTATTGAAATTAATGAGCACAGCAACCGTAGTGGTTTCCGTAAGATTTCGGATGTCTTGAAAGTTAACTATGAGAACTTGGAAATTCGTTCACGTCAAACGAGCGATGTTACTGGTTTACCAACAGGGTTCCGTGATTTGGATAAGATTACGACAGGTTTACACCCAGATCAGTTAGTTATTCTAGCTGCCCGCCCAGCCGTCGGGAAAACAGCCTTTGCTTTGAATATTGCTCAAAATGTTGGGACTAAGCAAAATAGACCTGTAGCTATCTTCTCTCTGGAAATGGGTGCTGAAAGTTTGGTTGACCGTATGTTGGCTGCTGAAGGGATGGTTGATTCTCACAACCTTAGAACTGGTCAGCTAACCGATCAAGAGTGGAATAACATTACCATTGCTCAGGGAGCTTTGGCTGATGCACCAATCTATATTGACGATACGCCTGGTATCAAGATTACTGAAATTCGAGCACGTGCCCGCAAGTTGTCACAAGAGGTTGAAGGTGGCCTTGGTTTGATTGTGATTGACTATCTTCAGTTGATTACAGGGACACGTCCTGAGAACCGTCAACAAGAGGTTTCTGATATTTCACGTCAATTGAAAATCTTAGCGAAAGAATTGAAAGTACCAGTTATCGCATTGAGTCAGTTATCTCGTGGTGTTGAACAGCGTCAAGATAAGCGTCCTGTATTGTCTGATATTCGTGAATCAGGATCTATCGAACAAGATGCCGATATTGTAGCCTTCTTGTATCGTGATGATTACTATCGCCGTGAGGGTGAAGAGAGCGATGAGGCTATTGAAGATAATACCATTGAAGTTATCTTGGAAAAAAACCGTTCTGGTGCGCGTGGGACAGTAAAACTCATTTTCCAGAAGGAATACAATAAATTTTCTAGTATTGCGCAGTTTGAAGAGCATTAATAAAATTAAGGAGTACAGTAAAATATGAGCGATGCATTTGCAGATGTTGCTAAAATGAAGAAAATTAAAGAGGATATTAAAGCACACGAAGGTCAATTGGTTGAATTGACACTAGAAAATGGCCGTAAACGTGAAAAAAATAAAATCGGTCGTTTAACTGAAGTGTACCCATCATTATTTATCGTTGAATACAATGAAAATTCTGATGTTCCAGGTGCTATCAATAATTCTTACGTTGAATCATACACATATTCAGATATTTTAACTGAAAAAACATTGATTCGTTATTTTGATTAAATTAATCTTAGAATTAGCATACAAAAGGCTTTACAGAGCCTTTTTTTTATGTTAAACTAAGTTCCGTGTGAAATAATAGCGGGAGAGTATGAAGCTCGTCAACAGTTGACTCTTCTACAGTTTTTCTTTTTATGGAAAAGCTTCTAGAAGTCGGAAAAGTAATCTTGGCTGTTTAGATGAAAGTCAACTGCACGAATCAGGATTCTCTAAATTGTTATTTCCTACAAAATTTTTATTTTATAGGAGGACATTTTAAATGTCACGTTATACTGGTCCATCATGGAAACAATCACGTCGCCTTGGCTTGTCTCTTACAGGTACAGGTAAAGAATTAGCACGTCGTAACTACGTGCCAGGTCAACACGGTCCTAACAACCGTAGCAAACTTTCTGAATACGGTTTGCAGTTGGCTGAAAAACAAAAACTTCGTTTCACTTACGGTGTAGGTGAAAAACAATTCCGTAACTTGTTCGTACAAGCTACTAAAGTAAAAGGTGGAACTCTTGGTTTCAACTTCATGGTTCTTCTTGAACGTCGTCTTGACAACGTTGTTTACCGTTTAGGTCTTGCAACTACTCGTCGTCAAGCTCGTCAATTCGTTAACCACGGTCACATCCTTGTTGACGGTAAACGTGTTGATATCCCTTCATACCGCGTAACTCCAGGTCAAGTGATCTCAGTTCGTGAAAAATCAGCTAAAGTACCAGCTATCCTTGAAGCTGTTGAAGCTACTCTTGGACGTCCAGCATTCGTATCATTCGACGCTGAAAAACTTGAAGGAACACTTACTCGTCTTCCAGAACGTGATGAAATCAACCCAGAAATCAACGAAGCACTTATCGTTGAATTCTACAACAAAATGCTTTAATTTTAAAAGAAGTATTGAAAAAGCCCTTTGTTGGGCTTTTTTGTTTGCAGAAAAAAGCCGTCAGATAGTTATCTAACGGTTAATGTTACATTGGGAGTAATTTGAGCACGAGGTTGGTCATTTGACGTGGTGATTCTTTTTTTCCGTTGGCTATCCAGGCTTGACATAATCCGAAAAAGGCAGAAGCCAGATAAATACTGCTGTATTCTGCTTCGACTGGGGTTAATTTCTCACGTTTGAAACGGCGTTGGAAATCGGTGTTGATAAATAATCTCACCTTGTTCACAATAAAGGTTTGAAATTCTCGTGTTCCATTTGCTGAGATGAGGGCAGATAGTAATTGCTCCCGTTTTAGAAATTCAAAAATCTCCAGAAAAGCAGCCTCTTTATCCCCAACGTGTTTTTCAAAAATGTACTCAATTTGATTAAATAAGGTTTGCTGGCAGGAATCAATCAACTCAAATTTATCCTTATAATGAGTGTAAAAGCTAGAACGACTAATGCCAGCTTCTTTGGCTAACTTTGTTGTTGTGATGTCATCAAAACTTTTGGTCTTTAGCAGGGTAACCATGGCGTTTTGAATAGCCTTTTTAGTGTTTGCTCTTCGATTGTCAGTTGTCATAGTCCTACTTTTTGAACATTTTTAGAATATGTGTCAAAAAACTCCTCCGTTAAACTTGAAATAATCTCGTAGATAAGTATAATGTATTATATCACAAATTTGGACAATGTGTATAAAATAGGAGACAATATGTTAGAAGAATTAAAAGCTCTTATAAAGACACCAAGGCTTTGGGTAACCATGATCGGTGTTGCCCTCATACCTTCTCTTTATAACCTCTCTTTTTTAGGTTCTATGTGGAATCCTTATGGTCGATTAGATGACTTGCCTGTTGCGGTGGTCAATCACGATAAGCCTGCAACATTGAACGATAAGAAAATTGCTATTGGCGACAACATGGTGGACAGTATGTCCAAAAATAAAGCGTTGGATTACCATTTTGTTAGTGAGGAAAAAGCTGAAAAAGGATTACAAGATGGTGACTATTATATGGTCATTGATTTGCCAGAAGACCTTTCAGAAAAAGCATCAACACTCTTGACAGATGATCCAGAGCAATTAACTATTCCTTATCAAACAACTGCTGGGCGTAGTTTTGTCGCTTCTAAAATGTCAGAAACAGCTATGAGTAAGCTAAAAGCAACAGTTTCTGAAAACATTACAGAAACTTACACAAAAGCTGTTTTCAAGAGTATGAAAAGCTTGCAAGGTGGTTTGAAAGAAGCTAGTTCTGGTGGCGATAAGCTTCTATCAGGTAGCCAGAAATTGCAGGAAGGTAGTCAAACGATTACGGATAATTTGAATGTGGCTGCTTCTGGTAGTCAGGCTTTGGCTGACGGAGCATCAACGCTTTCAAGTGGTTTGACGACTTACACGAATGGTGTTGGTCAATTATCAGGCGGAATTGGTACTCTTTCAAGCGGCTTGAATACTTACACCAATGGTGTTAGTCAACTTTCAGGTGGAATCGGTAGCCTTTCAAGTGGTTTGAATACCTACACCAATGGTGTTAGCCAACTCTCAGGCGGAATTGATAGCTTATCAAGCGGCTTGAATACTTACACCAACGGTGTATCGCAATTAGCTTCAGGCACAACAAGCTTATCATCAGGTATCAATGCTTATGTTGATGGTGTCAACCAATTGTCAAGTGGTTTGAATGAATTAAATGGCAAATCACAAGACTTAACAAATGGTATTGCACAACTGCAATCAAACAGCAGCTCATACTTGCAACAATTGTTGTCAGGTGCAACTGAATTAAACAATGGTTTACAGAGTTTACAATCTCAAGTTAACGGCATATCTATCCCTGATGTGTCACAATTGCAATCTAGTCTAAGCTCACTAAGCCAACTTAGTCAGCAATTGTCAACAATGAGCAGCGCTATTTCATCTATCAATCGTTCTGATTTGGCAGCTGTTCAAGCAACGTCAGCTTATCAAAGTTTGAGTGCTGAACGCCAAGCAGAAATCGAAGCAGCTATTTCTAATAGTTCTGGTGCAGCAACTGCTAATCAGTTAACGTCACAAATTTCAGCAATTCAATCTCAATTGAGTTCGCTTCAATCCCTATCAAGTCAATTAGCAAATCTATCAACACTGTTGAATAACGTTTCAGCCTTGCAATCAGGAGTTGCTTTAGCAAGTGGTGGCAGTCAACAACTTGTCAATGGCTTGACAGACTTCAAGTCAGGTTTAGAAGCAGAAACAGGTATTCCTCAGTTAGTTGATGGTATTTCTCAATACACAGCAGCTGTTTCTCAATTGACAGATGGTGCTAATGCGATTGTCGCGAAAAACGATCAATTAACTGGCGGTGCGTCACAATTGCAATCCGGTGCAGAACAATTAGCTTCTAACAATGATGCTTTAACAGGCGGTGCAGCGAAATTACAATCCGGTGCCGACCAATTAGTAGCAAATAACGGTCAAATCACTGGTGGTGCAGCGAAATTACAATCTGGAGCAGATCAACTAGTTGCTAACAATGGTCAAATCACTGGTGGTGTAGCAAAATTACAATCCGGCGCCGACCAATTAGTTGCTAACAACGGCAAATTGACAAGTGGTGTCGACCAATTGCAATCCGGCGCTGAACAATTAGCTTCTGGTGCTGGTCAATTGGCAGCAGGTAGTGAAACCTTGACAACTGGTTTAGGAACCTTGACAGACGGTATCTCAACCTTGTCTTCATCACTTTCTAAAGCAAGCAAACAATTGTCAGTTGTTTCTGTTAAGAATAAAAATGCTAAATTAGTTTCTGACCCTGTCACAACAAAACGCAAAGATATTGACACCGTTAAAAATAATGGTATTGGTATGGCACCATACATGATTGCCGTATCTCTAATGGTTGTGGCACTTTCAACCAACGTTATCTTCGCAAGCTCTCTATCAGGTCTTCCAGTTAAAAACCGTTGGGAATGGGCTAAACAAAAAATCTTTATCAATGGTTTGATTTCAACAGCTGGTTCATTGATTCTATATGGAGCTATTCAATTCCTTGGTTTTGAAGCCAATTACGAATGGCGTACCATCTTTGTTATTTTATTAGGTGGTTGGACGCTCATGGCTCTTGTAACGGCGCTTATCGGTTGGAACCGTCGTTATGGATCATTTATTTCTTTGATTATTTTGGTTCTTCAATTAGGTTCTGCCGGTGGTTCTTACCCAATTGAATTGAGTCCAAAATTCTTCCAAGTTATTCACCCTTACTTACCGATGTCTTACATTGTAACTGCCTTGCGTGAAACCATTTCAATGACAGGCTCTATCGGTCAAGAAGTTGGTGTCTTAGTCGGTTTCTTAATCGCCTTCATGATTATGGGACTGATCATTTACAAACAACCAAAAGCAGAGGCCTAAGAGGGTTTACCTCTGCTTTTTTTGTGGGCAGATTATTTGAAAAATGTCAGAAAATTTTATACACTTAATGAATTCATTATGATTAACGAATTGGGGAGATTATGTCACTTATCACACTTATTTTATCGGTTTTAGTTGCCTTAGAGCATTTTTACATCATGTATCTTGAAACCTTTGCGACACAATCACCTGCGACAGCGCGTATTTTTGGACTACCGCAAGAAGAGTTAGAACGTGAGTCTGTAAGTAATTTATTTAAAAATCAAGGTGTTTACAATGGCTTGATTGCGGTATTTTTACTTTACGGTATCTTTACAGAAAATATTAGTATTGTGGTTATTTTTCTTTTGAACGTTATTTTGGCAGCAATTTATGGTAGCTTGACGGCTGATAAAAAAATCATACTTAAGCAAGGTGGCCTAGCTATTTTAGCTTTGTTAACATTTTTATTTTAATAAAATAAAAGGTATCGCATTGTGACCTGCACCCCAAAAGTTAGACAGAAAAAAATCTAACAATTGGGGTGTTTTTGTATGAAATTAAGTTATGAAGATAAACTCGAAATATATCAGTTAAGATAGGACGGCCTTTCCTAGTCTTATATTAGTCGAAAGTACGGTGTGTGTCTCTCCAATCTTAAATACATGGTACGGCTTATGGAGAGACATGGCGTTGAGGTTGTTAGAAAAGGTAAAAATAACTATTATTCTCCAGACTTAAAGCAGGAAATCATTAATAAAGTTCTTATTGAAGGCCAATCTCAGCTCACTGTATCGCTTGATTATGCTCTTCCCCACCAGTCTATACTCACAAATTGGATAGCATAATACAAGAAAAGCAAGTATACTATTGTTGAGAAAACAAGAGGGAGACCAAGTAAGATGGGACGTAAACCCAAGAAAAAATGGGAAGAGATGACTGAACTAGAGCGTGTTTTTGAAGAGAATGAACGTCTTAGAACGGAGAATGCTTATCTAAAAAAGTTGAGGGAATTGCGCTTGAGGGACGAAGCCTTACAGCGCAAAAGGCGGAGACAGTTAGAGAACTGGTCTCAGGAGGATTTCGATTAGACCTCTTACTGAAAACTGCTAAGCTAGCTCGCTCTACCAAGTATTATCAGTTGAAATGGTTTAATAGAGCCAATAAAGATGAGAAAGTCAAAGAGATGATTCAAATCATTTACGTTGACTATAAGGGTAACTATGGTTACCGTCGTATTCATTTAGAACTAAGAAATCGTGGATTTGTTATCAACCATAAGAAGGTTTAACGGTTAATGACAGTCATGGGACTCGCTGCTCGTACTCGTTGTAAGCGTAAATACTCGTCTTACAAGGGAGAGATTTGGGAAAGAGCTGATAAACTGATTCAACTTCAGTTTGAAGAGACTAAGCCTTATGAGAAATGTTATACAGATTTCACTGAATTCGCTCTACCAAACATTAAGGAGAAGCTCTACTTATCTCCTGTTCTTGATGGCTACAATAGTGAGATTATTGACTTTACCTTATCACGCTCACCTGATTTAAAACAGGTCCAAACCATGCTTAAAAAAGCCTTTCCAGCTGACTCTTACAGATGGATTATTCTTCATAGCGATCAAGGGTGGCAATATCAACATCAGTCTTATCATGATTTTTTGGCATCCAAGGGAATCCGTCCGTCCATGTCTAGGAAAGATAATAGCCCAGATAATGGGATAATAGAGTCTTTCTTTGGCATCTTAAAATCTGAGATGTTTTACGGTTATGAAAAGACTCTTAAGTCGCTTGACAAGCTGGAACAAGCCATTACAGATTATATTTTTTATTACAACAATAAACGTATCAAGGCAAAATTAAAAGGACTCAGTCCTGTGCAATACAGAACTAAATCCTTATCATAATTAAGTGTCCAACTTTTGGGGGTTAGTACATCTCAAATTAAACTAAAGAAAGCTGATTTTTCACCTGAATAATATTGTAATGTTAGGGATTTGTCATAGTTTTCGGTGTTGTTTTAAAAGTGAGTAGTTAGGAGTAAAACAACCTTAAATTTCTTGTAGAGTAATTTCCATGTTTTAAGTGAAAAATCAATCGATTTTAGAATTATTTATCGTCCTTTTTAACCATATTTTTAACGCCTTCAATACCCCCTTCAACAGCCTCTTTGGCATCTTCGGCAACTTCTTTAACTTTTGAAACTACTTTTTCAGCAGCTCCTTCTTTTTCAGTTTTTTTATCATCAGTTACTTTTCCGACACCTTCTTTAATAGTACCTTTAGCTTGATTAAATTTTTCTTCTACTGACATAGTGTTATCCTCCATTGGAAAATCAGATTATTGAAAATGAACGTTTTTAAACAATTCATTTAAATTTTTAGGCATAAAAGAATTTAGTGAACTCTTGGTTCTGCTTTAGCTGTCGCTTCAGAGACAGTTCCAACACCTTCACTAACTTTTTCCTTTGCAGCTGAGAAGCCATCACTCAATCCCTGTTTTGCGCTTTCAAACTTATCAGAAGTAAATTCACTTGTTGATTCAACAACGCCAGTTACTCGGTCTTGTAGGCTTACTGAGTCTTCTTCATGTTGCTCTTTAGTCTTGATATCAACAACATCTACATTAACTTCAACTACTTCCAAATCAGTCATCTTAGAAATTTCTGAAACAACAACCTCTTTGATTTTCTTGTATAGTTCAGGAACATTCTTTTGATATTCGACAATTACGTTCAAATCAACAGCAACTTGCTCTTTACCAACTTCCACATTGACTCCGCTTGCAACGTTATCAGTATTGACAAGTTTTTCACTTAGGTTTGAGAAAAAGCCTCCATCAATAGCCAACAAACCTGGAACATTTTCTAAAGAAAGGCCAATAATTTTTTGAATGACTTTATCTTCGTAGGTCAATTCGCCTTTTATTTCTTCTACTTTTTTTTCTACTTTTGACATATGAATCTCCTTTACTATTTAAATAATTGTTTTTGTTGAATATAATATCCAATTCCAACTCCTAGAGTGGCGCAAATCAAGACAAATAAAGTCTTAAAAAAACCATAGGATAGGATGAAGCAAGCTAAGATAACACCTGCCAATCCGGAAAGAAATGGATATCGGTATTTTTTTAACCATTCCATTTTTTACTTCCTTACTTTACACGACTAACAGTTTTTTTACGTGGTGGTTTTGGCTTGTATTCTTTTACAGAAATATACAGTTTTACACGATGATTCATTCCAAAAAACTGTGTCAATCCATTAGCAATCTCATCTTTAATTATTTGAGTTCGTTTAATAATGTTGTCCGATGGAAGCATTTGTCCTTCTACGTGAACTAAACATTTATTCTTACGACTGTTTACCTTAATAGTAGGATCCTTTATAAAATGGTGATTAGCAACCACACAACGCACAAATCCTTCAATAGCTGAATTTTTTAATTTTAGTTCACCATCAACATCAGGTAATTGAATCTCTAAATATTGTTTAGGATAAAAGAGTGTAACAAGCATTAGAAACAACACTACAGCTGAAAGTACTAAAGTACCCCAGAAAACATATCTTGAAAGATAAAAGTCTAAAAAGGAAATTTGTTTCCAATCAACTAAATGAAGTCCTAAGCCACTGACTTTATGATAATCTAGCAAAATAGGAATCAAAATTGTCAAGATTAAAATACATAAAATAAGGTAAAGTATTTTTTTGGTTTTTGACATATCGAATCCTTTCATCAACAGAATTTGAACTTTAATCTATTCCTGTCAAAAAGATTCAAGTTCATTCTTTTTTCCCTAGGAAAAATGATACTACTGCAACAACAATGACTGCTCCTAAGATTGATGGAATTAATGCCATTCCAGCTAGACTAGGTCCCCATGCACCGAAAAGTGATTGTCCAACAAATGAACCGACTAAACCTGCAAAGATATTAGCGATTATTCCCATGGAGCCTCCCTTTTTAGTGATACCACCTGTAATAAGACCGATAAAGCCTCCTACGATAATAGACCAAAGCATAATGTCCCCCTTTCTAAGTTGAGGAAAGTTAGATTGTTTGAGAAACCAAACAATCTAAAGAGTTACATTTTAGCTAAAACATTTTTTATATTAATCTTAACAATCATAAGATTAATGTTAGTATATACCTGTTATTAACAGTATAAGTTAATCAAAATGATAAGTCAATTAAAATGTTTTCGTTTACAAAAAAATAGAATAAAAATCATCAATCGCTTTTGCAAATGATTGCATAGATTTACAAGTATTTTATGTTATGATTCTTATAGTTTTTTGAACAGTTTTGTAAATACTCTAAATATATAGTTATTATTATCAGACCATTCTGATAATTGAATGATTCATTAATAAAACATTTGATTATGTTGGTATATCCATAAGATTTTTAGTCAATTAAAACGTTAAAAAAACTCCCTAAGAAGTGAGAGTGACGAAAGTGGAAATAAAATGTATAATTGAAATATATAAACACTTACATACTTTTTCTTTATGAAGTATCATCCAATAAAAAGCCTAAATCATACACAGGATACTGTGTTATTTCCAGTAGTAGTTTAAAATTCAAAAAGGAGATTATTATGGATATTAGAGAAACATTGAATCGTCAGGATTACACTAAATTAGACGAATTTAGTAAACAGCTTGAGGGTTTTGAACGACTCTTTGTAGACAAGAATTTGCTTGAAATGCGTTAGGAATTGGCCAAAATTAATAAGGATGAGGTCGTTGGTTTATGCTCAGAAATTAATGGATATAAAATTGGTTTCATGGATGCATTAGCCCTATGGGATTCTGAACCAGATTTGCAAGCTTTCAAAGAATTGTTTGAGAAGTGGTGGATTGATTATGAATTTGATCAACGTATCAATGCACTACTTGGTCAATATCCTTATACCCATTTTGAGGGGAGAATTGATTATGAATTGAAAGAAGAATATGGAACAAGCTCTCGTAAAGAAGTTGCAAAAATAATGATTGACGATTTCGAAACATCATCAGAGGATGAAGCTAAAAAGTTATTTCTTCAGGAAATCCTTTCCTTACAAAAGAGATCAAACGATACCGATTAACTTCTTAAAAAGTGACTATACTAACAAAGATGGAGTACTGTTATGGAAAAAATTTTGAAGGATGATAAACTTTATTCTTTAATTGAATTTAGGGAAAAAATCTATGAGGATTTAGAATTATCAAAAAGTGACTTAACCACTTTATTGTGTGCGATGTTGATTGCATCTATTGGTTTGAATATGAATTCTATTCCAATAATCATAGGGGCAATGTTGATTTCTCCATTGATGACACCTATCCTTGGAGTAGGTTTTGCGTTAGCAATATTGGATACAAAACTTCTCAAAAAATCGTTTAAAGTTCTTTTTATTCAAGTTGCAGTAAGCCTTTTAGCCTCTACACTTTATTTTTTACTTTCGCCCATTTCTTACGCAAGTACGGAAATTATTGCTAGAACTTCGCCCACAATTTGGGACGTTGTAATCGCATTCGTCGGTGGATTAGCCGGCATTATTGGAGCACGAAAGAAAGAAGCTAATAACATTGTTCCTGGTGTCGCCATTGCAACTGCTCTTATGCCACCCGTTTGTACCGTGGGGTATTCTATTGCCACAGGAAATCTTGAGTATATGATAGGGGCGTCATATTTGTTCTCCATTAACTGCAGTTTTATTATGATTGCTACATATATTGGCACTAATGTGATGATGATTAAAAATCCTTATTTTAAACATAATCGTGAAGCCTCTAAAATGCGAAAAATATTAATTTTAGTCTCGCTTGTTCTTATTATTCCAAGTTTAGCTTCTGCAACTACCTTAGTTAGAGATACGCTAATCAATGAGTCTATCAATAATTATCTATCTGATCAATTTGAAAACCATACTATTTTGAAAAAGAAATATAGTAAAGAAAACAATACACTAAAGCTAACCATTTCAGGTAAGTATCTTTCAGAATCTGAGTTACAAAGTATCATTAACAAACAAAATGAATATGGTTTGAAAAATATCTCGATTCAGGTTTCACAATTAACAAATGATAGATTAACTGAAAAAGAATTAGTCGACTACATTATTCAATATAAAAATGATGATGATCTTCAACAAATAGAAAAAGATAAGTATAAAGAATCCTCAAATAACAACAAGTAATGTGAGATATTAATTTGATAAGCATAAGAAACCGTTGAAAAGTATTGTCACTAGTAGTCCATAGGAGAAAATATCAATGAAAAAAGTAATGATAATTATTAATCCAACTTCTGGAGGAGAAACAGCATTAGATTATAAAGAGAGCCTGGAGAATAAGGCTAAAAAGTATTTTGATTATGTTGAAACTAAGATTACGCAAAAAGCTAAAGATGCAACTCAATTTGCTGAAAGGGCCTCTAAAGAAAAATATGATGCAGTAATTGTTTTTGGTGGAGACGGTACTGTAAATGAGGTTATTTCAGGGATTGCTGAAAAAAATCACATTCCAAAACTTGGTATTATTCCTGGTGGAACTGGTAATCTAATCACAAAGCTTTTAGAGATCAACCAAAGTATTGATCAAGCGATAGAAGAACTTGATTTCAATTTTACGAAAACCATTGATATTGGAAAAGCTAATCAAAATTATTTTGGCTATATTTTTAGTGTTGGATCTTTACCAGAAGCTATTCATAACGTTAATATTGAAGATAAAACAAAGTACGGTATCTTTGCATATGCAATCAATACGATGAAGTCCGTTGTGGAAGACGATGTATTTAATGTTCGTATTGAAAGCGAAAATGGCAATTATGAAGGTGAAGCTAGTCAGGTCTTAGTTCTTCTATCTAATTACTATGCAGACAAAAAACTATTTGATGAAAATACAGATGGATATGGAAATATCTTGATTTTAAAAGATGCAACTATTATTTCTAAACTATCGACTATCCCAGATTTGTTAAAAGGAGATCTAGTAGGTAACGATAATATCGAATATATCAAAGCGCGTAATATTAGGATTTCTTCAGAGGTTAAGTTAGAGTCAGATGTTGATGGAGATAAGTCGGATAATCTTCCAGTAGATATAAAAATACTAGGGAACCATATCGAAGTGTTTTCAGGCATGAAAGAATAGAGTATTAATATTGATAATTAGACATTAGTTCTATTTAATTAATCTAAGGAAGGGTATTTATAACAAAGGAAATACTAATTAAAGCTCCAGGTCTTTTTACAGATGACGAGCAGTTAGAAATTCAAGAACGATCAAAAAGTGATGATATTGAAGTTGCTTTCCTTAGGGGTAATCAGATTCATGCTTCGTTCTATTCTTTTATCGAGATATTGGTTAATAATGACTTTTTAAATGAACTTGAAATAGCTCTATGTGTAGATATTTTGAAAGATATTATTATTAAGATTATTTCTAAAATAAAAAAATAATGTAGTTATACTTGATGCTAAACTGACCATTAAATCTAATACTGGTAAAGGAACAATATATTTAGAAGTGTCATGCGATATTTCTGACTATGGACCCCAAGACTCTATAGAAAAAATTATCGAAGCAGAAAGTATTCTCGATAACAATAGCAATGAATATCTAAATGATTTGTATATTGTTGAAGATAAATCTGGAAATTTGTCAATTATGACATTAACCGAGTATATTAATTACAGGAAAAGTATTAGATAAGATATAATTACTATTATTTAATCATGCTTAAGTTGACTTGGCTCAGTATGAACAGAAATCAATTAAGAAAAAGATAGAGTTTGAATTGAAATACAGTGCAATATATCGCATTCTGAATAAAGAAAAAAACGCTTAAAATCAGCGTTTTTCTTTTGTATTGATTCGTATTGAATCCTTATTTAACTTCAGTAAAGGTTAAGTATTTTCTATTTTAGCTGTTAGAAACGTTTATATATCAACGTTTTTGTAATGTTCCTTAGTAAAAGGTAGAGTGAATGGTAGAGTAGTTATTGCGTTAGTTCAGCAATTTTATCAAGATAAATACCCACAGCTTCTAACTTTCGTTGTGGTGCTAATTCAGCGTAAGTATCCATTGTGGTTGAAATTGATTTATGTCCCATTCTGACTTGGAGTTCTTTCCAGTTTGTGCCAGCATTAAGCAATATTGAAGCATGAGTGTGTCGGAATAAATGGAAACCATAATCTGGTAATCCTAGACCTGCTAATCTATTCTTGAGAGTTGTTCGCTCGTTTCTATCACACATATAGTTTCCGTATATTGTTGGGAAAATCAATTTTGTTTCATGTCTATTGTGTAATTTAAGATATTTGTTCATTTCATTGTGAAAATCTCGAAGTTCTTCAAGTATAGACAAAGGAACTGGAATAGAGCGATTGTTATCCTAGTTGATTAAAAAAATCTCTGATTTCCTCATCTTTTATAAAATAATATATAATTTTCCCCTCTCTTCTAGTGTCCAAGATGTTTTGATTGGCTAGTTTACGAAGATGGTGGGAGGCAGATGCCATACTGAGATTTAGTAAACAGGCTATATCGCAGACACAGAGTTCTTCAACAGCAAGGAGATAAAAGATGATATTTATCTGTTTATTATCGGTAAATTTTGATAAAATACGAAGTGATTTTTGGACTTTTTCCTTTTCAAGGTAGTTCGTTGCGGTTGTAACATTTTGTTGATTTATAACATCCACTTGACAGATGCTATCTTTTTTCATAATTTTTTCTCCTAGCCTAACACAGCCCATAGCATGTCAAAGCTGTTGTTTTCAATCAGGATATACATCCCCAATCCTAAATAGACAACGGCAATAAACCATCTGCTATATTTTTCCAAAGTTTCTCCAACAGAAGGGACTTGTGCCAATTTTTGGGCAGAAAAAACCAAGAGATAAATCATGACTAGAAAGGTAAGTAAAGCCACTATCAAATTCGCTAAATTTAAGGTAGTAAAATATGGGACAAAGACACCAATATTGTCAGCACCACAACTTGCAAAAGTAATCATAGCGACTAGAAAAATCAGGTTTTTATTATCTTTGCGCAAACCTTCTTTGGCAATAGCTTCTCCATCAGAATCCCCTAAAAGCAAAACTTTGAGGCCTAGGAGAATTGGAATCAAACCGAGCAAACCTAAAATCTCTTTACTAGGAATATAATCTAAGACAAATGCAAAAAGCAAACTTAGCAATATTAGACTAACAGAGCCTAGAAATTGTCCTAAATATATGTTAATGATGTCTTTTCTGCTTTTTCTTTTGGCAAAAAATAACATTAGGATAATAAGTAAGTCTACGGCTGTCCCAGAATACAGGATTATTGAAGTAACAACATTTTGAACCATAAAGCACCTCATTCAAATATATTTTTGAATGTATTTTAACATTAAACTTTGTAGATGTCAACTTCAGCTCCATCAAAATATAGATAAGAAGGTAGTGTCCCAAACATTAAAAAGCCCTGCCATCGAAATGATAGCAGGGCTTAACTTCAATATCCAGATGATATATTTATCTAATAAAGGTAGAGTAAGAGGTAGAGTTTTTATTGATTTGTAGTGCGATATAATGAGTTTCCAAAAATCAAAAATCGCTTAAAATCAATATTTTGACATCTATTGACGTGTACTGAAACCCTTACTTAACCTCTGTAAGGATATAATTACGGTACCAGTATATCATAAATAATAACAAAATCTTGACTTTCCGAAAAATAAGTATTTTTTGGAAAATAGCAACATCAATTCAGACTATATAATTATTAGTATTACAATTAAAATTAATCTTAAATAATTGAAGTTAAATTCTTTTATAGTTTGTTTTTTGGAAAAATTTTGGATAGGATTTCCTAAAAAGAAATGGACATGTATGAGTGTTATATTCAAACTTCCTTACTCCCACTTCTGTCTTACTAAATTCAATAGTAAAATAGAAATAGTGGTCTCGCCCATCCTTACTATGTCGCTTGCTAAGTTTGAAGTAATTCTTTTGGCTCATCGCCATTGCTCTGAGGATATCATCAGTGAGGGTTGTCAGTGGCTCTCCTAGTGCTGAATAGCGATAGAAATCCTCTTCGAACTTGAGATAAGAATCAGAGAAATAGTCCATTTGTAACTTGCCCTCATAAATTTCTTTTCTATTCAAAATCTGTCTCCTCCGTCATATTGATGGATAAAATATCCTTTACTTGAAGCAACTGATACTTGTCAGCTGTTTTTATTGTAATTTCTTTTGGGCTAATTTCAGTCACTCTTCCAAAGTGGGTGTTCTTAATATTTTTTCCTTTCATGACGAACATTCCTTGGTGTTGCGAAGCGTAGAGTTGACCAATCAGGACTAACTTCTCCATATCGGTTAAATCGGATGTCATATCAATCCTATTTCTATCATCGTCTAGTGACGTGGTATGTTCGGATAGGAAAAAGCCCATCCACTTCATCATGCCTCTATCCTGATAATCTCTAGCTGCTTGAAAAGGGAGATAACTTCTATCAATCATCTTAGTCCATCTAATCCACCAGCAGAATGACCACCTATCAATTTGCTCCTCTCTATACTTCGTGAGGCTTCCAATAATGAATTAGCCTTCTGAATATAAGTAAAGCCAAATTTTTCTCGGATAGAATCAATCGCTGTTTGGAGCCTTTCTTCTTTCTCAATTTGTTCAATATCATCAAAAAGTGAAATGAGCTGCAAAGACTCATCCACAAAGTTTGAGTAAGTCACCGCAACACTTCTGACAGCACCTAGTTCATACCTCTTCCTGAAAAGACTAAGAACATGGTCGGTCAGTACTCGGGTATTATTTGTCGGATCTACTTTCATTTGGGCTTGAAGATGTCGCTTACCTTCAAACCTTGAAAATCCGATATAAATTGACACCGTACAGCATTTCTTATGAGCTCGTCTCAACCGAATAGCTACTTGCTCCGCCATTTCCCGAAGGACAAGTTCAATATCCGCCCGTCTATAATAATCTCTTGGTAAGACCTGAGAATTTCCAAGACCGTGTGATTTGGGTTTGTATGGCTTATGGACATCACTTTCATCAATACCATTGGCGTGATAAAAGAGCTCTACACCCACTACTCCAAATTCCTTTTTAAGCAAGTCAGCATCAAAATTGGCAAGCTCTTTGATAGAGTGAATGCCTAGTTTATTCAATCGCTTTTCTGTACGCTCTCCTATGCCCCAGAAGTCTGTCAGATTTGGAATATTCCAGACCTTCTCCTCTACATTCTCATAAGACCAATTAGCCCTCATGGTCGGTGTCTTCTTAGCCTCATTATCTAGTGCTAGCTTTGCCAAAAGTGGATTGCTATTAGACATCCCAACCGTTGAGTAAACACCAGTTTTTCGGTAAATGTCACGCTGAATCCGAGCAGCTATCATGTCCAACTTGTCCTTACGACTGATATTCTCATCAGGTACAAAGTATTTTAGCGATGATGTAAGGTCAATAAATCCCTCATCAATAGAATAAGGGAGAATGTCATCTGGGCTAGCGTAGTTTTGAAAGATGTGCTGGATTTCCATGTTTTTCTCAATGTATAAATCCATCCGTGGTGGAACAATATGAGTAATCCTAGCCCACTCTTCGATGAATCGGACATAATCAAGTGTAATTGGCTGACCTTGCCTACGTGCTACGTAATAGTTGAACTTCCTGGTCTTGATATCAAAAGGCAGGTCATAGGAACGGCTGACGTTGTTCTTTCCAAAGACTTTCTTAAACATAGGCGAGGAAGCTAATATCAATCCATTAGCATTCTCCGCTCTGCTCATGACACAAAGAGAGGTTTTCAACGGATGCAGTCCACGCTCTACACATTCAACACTAGCATAGAAGGATTTCATATCCACAAAAGCTATATCACTTTTAGGTTCTCGTGAATAATCAAAGTAGCCCATAGTTAGTCCTCCAAAGGCATGAAGTGACCGACAATCTTTCCTATCACTCGTGGATTCTCATCAAATGGCGCAAACTTATCAGGGTAATCCTTATTGATTGACACTAAGCGGAGCCCTTCTTCTTCTCGATAGACTTTCTTGATGTAGGTCTGTGAATCCCAGACAACAGCATAAACTGCCCCATCATAATCGAAGCCTGTTTCTCTGATAAGAGCTACTTCTCCGTTTTGATAAGTTGGTTCCATTGAATTTCCATCAACCCAAGAGGCAAAATCATGTGGCAACTCTTCATTGTAATAAACCACGTCATAGTCCAGGTCACCATAAACAGAAGCACCAATACCTGCAGAAAGTTTCTCGTAAACACGATACTCTGAACGCTTCTCTGCAATGCTGATAACCTTCTGTGACGATACTAGGTCACGAACATAGGTGATGGCTTTTTCTTGATTTGGTTCCGTCAGTTGCTTATAAAGGGATGAGATTTCGTCTTCACTCAGATAGCCTGTTGGAACCTTTAGGATTTTTTCCAACTTAGCAATATTGGCTTTAGTAGGCTTTGAGAAGCCTTTTTCCCACTTGAAGTAAGCCTGCTTTGAAACACCGATAAGCTCAGCCAACTCTTGTTGCTCTAAACCTAGTTCTTCTCGTTTTTGTTTTAATTTATCAGGTTGATACATAACTACCTCTTTTCTAATAGGAGTATTGTTTTAGCTCGTGATTTTGCTTGCTTTGCGGTCAACTTATCTGTACGCCAGGCGTATCCTACTGACTGCCCAAAGTCATACTCTAACCAAGTATCAATATCATCTTCTTTCTCTAATTCCTTGCGAAAGCTATTTTCTAGCAACTCAGGGAACTCTGTACTTGCCACAAAACAACACTCTCTCAGGCGATTCAGAACTTTAGCAAGAACATCCTCTTCCACCGCTCGGTACTCGTCTTCAATCTCGGTATGGACTTCCTCAAAAAGACTGAGAACAGACTTGCTTTGACCCGTTTGATATTGATAAATAGCTGATCTAATCTCTTGATTATCTAGTTTCAAACGATAGCGGAATAAATCTTGTAATCGAAATTTCAAGGCATCCGCTGATACGGATAGCTCTGTCATTACTCGCCCGAAACTATCCAAGCGATAATAAATTTTTGACAGTAGGACAATATCGGGCATGAGAATATAAGCAGAGAAAATATTGGCTTGGCTTTCTTCAACAGTATCTTTTTTACTACTTAATTGTGTAAACTGCTTACCTGAATGTCCCAAGATATAGTGACCTAGTTCATGACACTTGGTGAAGTTCTGCTTTACTTGCTGGTTCTGACTTTCATATGAGATTGAAATACCATCCTCATCAATCATAGTAAATCCTTCAATCTTCCGATTGGTAAAGTGATGCTCCATTACCTTTATACCAAATTTCTGGATGCAATCATCAAAATAGTAATGAAAGTGATAATTCAAGGGTGACACCTGATTATCCTTCATAAATTGATATAGTTGTTCTCTTGCAATTTGGGTTACTTTTGTATAAACGTTTTTCACAGAACACCTCCTCACAAATTTATCGGTCAACTATTCGGTTGACTAGAATTATATAAAAAAAGCAGACGATTGTCCACTGAAAATTAATTTAACAGATAACACATTTGTCTTGCAACCAGATTAAAACCCTATCATTAACACTTTTGTAACACGATTCCTGTAAAATAAATTCCATCTAGGAGGAAACATTTATGAAAAGATTACTTAGCCTTATTACCCTTGTTTTTACTACTATCGTCCTGGTCGCTTGCTCAAGTAAATCTAATATGGACGGAGAATACTATGAAATCGGAGATTACGGAACTGACCTGGTCATCACCATTAAAGGTGACAAAGGAACGGTTGATGCCGAAGGTTCAACCAGCAGCATGACCATTGATACTGATACACAAACTTTTGAAATCTCAGGATTTGTCAATCCAACGGTCAAATATGAATACAAAGATGATGTTATTACTGCTAATATTACAGGATCAGAACGCCAGTACTTCAAGAAAGGTAGTGAGGCTTATAAGGAAGAACTCAAGAAGTTTAATGTGACGGAAGAAGAATAGAAAAAAGCTCAGAGATTTTCTCTGAGCTTATGCTATTTTCTGATTTTTCTTTATCATCTTCTATTTTAAAACTTTGTTAAATCATTGTTTTGGTTTCTGCATACTTATAAATCCTGATTCGTTTGTTTTCATTAGTTGTTCTTACTTTAAAAATAAAATAGTGGTCACGACCATCAGTTGACTTACTTTTGTGCAATCGAAAGTAAGTTTTTTGTTTCATCGCCATAGTTAGCAATATATGGTTAATTGAAATAAGGATAGGACAAAAGAACCTCAAGAAAAGTATCACAATTTGACAATACTTTTCTGAGGTGTTTTTTGATATGAGCCCATGTTTTCTCAATAGGGTTAAAGTCAGGTGAGTATGGAGGAAGTGGTAAAAGTTTATGCCCATACTCTTTACATAAGAGCTCTAACTTACTCATTCTATGAAATCTTGCATTATCCATAATAATAACTGATGGCCTGCTTAAGGTTGGCAGTAGAAATTTCTGAAACCAGGCTTCAAAAAAGTCGCTCGTCATTGTCTCTTCATAAGTCATCGGAGCGATTATCTCACCATTTATCAGCCCTGCAACCAAAGAAATCCTCTGATACCTTCTTCCAAATACTTTGCCTTTTATCAATTGACCTCTTAATGAGCGACCGTATTCTCGATAAAAACAAGTATCGAATCCTGTTTCATCAATATAAACAGATGGTAAGTGTTTTAAACGATTAAAATTTTCAAGAAATAGGGCTACTTTTTCTGGATCTTGTTCATAGTAAGTATGGTTCTTTTTTTCGAGTATATCCCATAGCTTTTAGTGCATAGTGAATCGCCGTTGGATGACAATCAAATTCAGAAGCTATTTCAGTCAAATAAGTATCTGGATGCTCATTAAGATAATTTTTGAGTCTATCTCTATCAACTTTTCTTGGTTTTGTTCCTTTGGCTTGATGGTTTAGGTTACCTGTTTTCTCTTTTAGTTTTAACCAGCCATAAATGGTATTTCGTGAGATTTGGAAAACATCTGATGCTTCTGTGATACTACCTGTTCGCTTACAATAGGCGAGAACTTTCTTACGAAAATCTAATGAATATGCCATAGGGACATTATATCACATTGTGTACTATTTGTATTTCAGTTTACTATATTAATCAAAGTTAACTTTTTTATCTCAAACAAAGGCACGGTGATTAATAAACTCTCATCGATGAGCTATTAGTGATCTTTGACATTATTCGTTCTCTTCTTAATCAGACTGACTATCCCTTATGACAATGAGATCGTTGAAATCACCAGCAAATCCTTTAATCGTGAATTTATTAACATCCTTATACCACGGTTAAAGAAAAACAGTCACATCCTATTTATGTAACTCCTCCATTTTGATTTTTAGTGTAGAACACTTTATAAATTATGTAACTTATCCAAGCAACTGGTTAGATACCAACACAATCATATCTAATGTTAATTGATTAACAAATGTAGTGTCACCTAAAGTCCAGAATAGAAAAAAAGTTAGCAAGTTTGCTAACTTTTCGGTAATCTTCCAATCTGGGTTTCTCTAAAATAGAGCTTTTCCTCGACTATCTACAGCTACAAGAGATAAAGATTCTACGTTCATTATTATTCAAATGTCAACTGAGCCTTGTTATTGAAATAAGTCCTATAGGCAAAATAAGAAGCAATAACTGAGGCCATGCTGGTAGCTGACAAGAGCATAAACATGACCATAATCTGATACTTGATGGCATGGACGGGGTCAACACCTGCAAATATCAAACCAGACATCATGCCTGGCAGACTAACCAAACCAACTGTCTTTGCAGAGTCAATAGTAGGCTGCATTCCCGTCTTAATAGACTCACGTAAAATAGACTGTGAAGCCTGTTTAACCGTTGCACCCAGTGTCAATTTTTCCAAGACCTGCTGACGTTTGTCGTGAAAAAGCTGGTACATAGTCCGATAGGACAAGCCCATCGCTGCCATAGCATTACTAGCTAGCATTCCTGTTATGGGAATCAATTGTGAAGGTATAAATTTGATTGCCCCAGACAAGATAAGAATCCCCAAGGTAAAACTCGTTGAAACCAAGAGAGCAAAAAAGGACTGCCATAAGTGCTTGGTCTGGTTGGGATTGCGTTTGGTGGCCTGCTGACTAGCATTAAAGAGAATGATAAAAATCATGAGCAAGCTCAAGAAGATATTGGAAACTCGGAAGATATACTGTAAGATATAACCAACAACAATTAACTGAATGATCGTACGAATGACAGCTATAAGAATATCTTTGGAGATACCCAGTTTTTCCTTGGAGCTTATCCCGATAGCCACCAGTACTAGGCCAAATACTAGCATGAGGGAAAGATTACTAACTGCTACCTTAGGCATGGATTCGTCCTCCCTCTATGGTCAACTTATTGATTGCACTGGAGATTTCTTCTTGATCATGTGTGACTTCTACAATGGTTTTGCCAGACCGATGATAGCTAGAAATAACTTCATGAACCAGAGACTTGGTACTAGCGTCCAAACCCGTACTAATTTCATCCAAAAGAAGCACGCGTGGCTCAAAGAGCATATTACGTACAAGAGCAACCCGCTGCTTCTCTCCACCAGACAAATCCTTTACTTGATGTTTCAGATAGGTTTGCCCAAGATTCACCTTATTCAAAGCTTCAAGAGCCTTTTTACTATCAAAGTCAAGTCCTCGCACCAAAAAAGGAAAAGCAAGATTATCTTCCACCGTCTCTCCAAAAAGAACAGGTTGCTGAAAACAATAGGAAACTTCCCTGCGATACTGAGGCATATCCAAGTCCGACAAGTCCGTCCCCTCAAAAGATAGGTGACCCTTACTGGCAGAAGTTAAACCTGCCAAGAGTTTCAAGATGCTACTCTTTCCGCTTCCTGACGGGCCGACCAAGGTCAAGCGTTGCCCCTCTTCTATTTCGAAGGTCAAGTCTGACAAAATCATCTTTTCTGCGACCTGGAGATAGACATGCTCAAAACGAAATAGTGGTGAAGTCATTAGTGATGTTCTGCCGCAAGAGCGATAGCTTGTGTTTCATGGATAGTACCATGCGCATGGTGGGCCGGTCCGTAGATAGAATAAAGTTTTAAATCTTCTTGACCGATATTAATAACATTATGGTAGGTATCTTTTGGAATCAAGATGGCATCTTCTGGGCCAACTTCTTTATCCAAGATAATTTTATCAGCTGACTCGCCCATGATAACGCGGCCGTGACCTTGTTCCACACGTAAGAATTGATCATTTTCATCGTGCACCTCTGCCCCGATATCACCACCAACTGGGATAGACATGAGGGTTACTTGTAAGAGTTCTCCTGTCCATAGTGCAGTACGGTAGTTTTCATTTTCCAACGTAGCTTCTTCAATATTGACAACAAATGGGTCTTTACCGAAATCTTTAATCGTCATTATAACTGTCTCCTTATCATTTAGTATGATACTATCTTATATCTTACTTCCCCAATTGTCAATTCCCTTAGCTAGAGAACTGAAAAGGCAACACCCTGAACTTGCTCCTGCTACGCCTCATAAATTACGACATACAGCAGCAACTCTAGCTAAAAAAGCTGGTCGGTCTATTGATGAGATTTCAGAAGCACTTACACATAGTGACCAGTCAATCACAAAGACATATATCAATACCAAAAATACTGTTAAGCAAACAGTTGGCGAAACAGCCTTCCGAATAATCAAAAAGAGCTAAGGGAAATTTCAGGGAAATTTTCAGGGAAACTTTTGATTTTCGAGCAAAAAAAGACACCCAAGATAAAAATCTTGAATGTCTTGAAACGTTGATATAATCGTATTGATTAACGTTTTGAGAATTGTGAAGCTTTACGAGCTTTCTTAAGACCTGGTTTCTTACGTTCAACCATACGTGCATCACGAGTAAGAAGTCCAGCGCGTTTCAATGAATCGCGGAAGTCTGGATCTACTTGAAGAAGTGCACGAGCGATACCGTGACGGATCGCACCTGATTGACCAGCGTATCCACCACCTACAACGTTAACGTGTACGTCGTATGAACCTTCAGTTGAAGTAACTGCAAAAGGTTGGTTGATAACGAGACGAAGGTCTGCGTGTGGGATGTATTCTTCTACATCTTTTTTGTTAACTGTGATTTTACCAGTACCTGGAACCAAACGTACGCGTGCAACGGCGTTTTTACGGCGTCCTGTACCTGCATATTGTGCTTGTGCCATTATATTAGTGCTCCTTTCCTCTTAGAATTAGATAAGTCCTGAGATATCAAGTACTTCTGGTTGTTGTGCAGCGTGAGTGTGCTCACCGCCAACGAAGACTTTCAATTTCATACCTTGTGCGCGTCCAAGAGTGTTGTGTGGAAGCATACCTTTAACTGATTTTTCGATCAAACGAACAGCATTTTTAGAACGAAGTTCACCTGCTGAGATTTGTTTCAATCCACCTGGGTACATTGAGTGAGTGTAGTAGATCTTATCAGTTGCTTTTTTACCAGTCAATTTAACTTTTTCAGCATTGATAACGATTACGAAGTCACCTGTATCAGTGTGTGGTGTGAAAGTTGGTTTGTTTTTTCCGCGAAGTACGCTAGCAACTACTGCAGAAAGACGTCCAAGTGGCACATCAGTTGCGTCAACGACATACCATTTACGTTCAACTTGGCCTGGTTTAGCCATAAATGTTGTTTTGTTCATGATTTCTCCTATATATAGTTCGATTTTTGTTTACGAGTGATGGGTGTTCCTTCCCATCGAAAAGTATTTGGAAGGTTCCGGGGCCTTTCAAATGGGGTAAACAATACCGTTTAACATAATATCAAAAAAACACGTCCAAGGCAAGTCATTTGGAGGTGTTTTTCTTTTATTTTTTGTATTTTTTTAGTCTCTCATTTTATAAGGTGTAAGACTAGAAATCATGCCTAAATAACATCTAAAGAGTACAAACTAATCCTCAGATTCCCAAAAAAGCTGGTCTAAAGTTTTGTCCAGAGTTTTGCAGATAGCAATACACAGATTTATAGTAGGGTTGTAATCACCTTTTTCAATAGCTGAAATGGTCTGACGCGAAACACCAATTGCATCTGCCAAGCCTTGTTGAGTGAGATCCTTTGCTACACGAGCTGACTTCATTTTTAAATTTTTCATTCAAAAATCCTATTCTTCGTTTTCTAGTTCTTCCAAACGGTTCTTCTTGATTCTTTTAATGATAACCCAGCAGTCACAAATAAGAGTCAAACCCAATGTCAAAAATGCTACACTACTCATAAGATTCTTCCCTATCTTAAACGACTGAAATAGACTTAAAAGGCCCATTAGCGATATAAAAATTCCCAAAAGACACATTACCCAGGATAATATGAGCATCTTCTTCTCAAGTTTTTTGTCTAGCAACCATGGATGCCCATTACGTGATACGCTGTGAACTAATACTAGGCACATAGAACCAAAGAAAGTGATGATTAATAGTGACTGCACTAATTCGATGGAGTGGGTCTTACTAGCAACCATAATCGTTACAAATATACCAAGCATGGCTATCCAATAACCTCTAGCAGAAGATTCTCCGCTGATCAACTGAAGCACGCTCATCCATCGTGCTAGCTACTTTTTTCTGTGACTTTTTCATTTTGTTTCCTCCATTTTCTAGATTAATTATAGCATTATTTTACACTATGTCAAATATATCATTCATTTTGTATGGATTATCTTTTTATATTCTATTAATCTATCATTTCAGAAAACAAAAAATCAGATAGGAAATCCTATCTGACACTTTTTCTATCTAGCTTCTTTACCAATCGTAAAGACGGCTAAAGTATCCGGTCCGACGTGAGTAGAGATGACTGGCCCAAGTGGCATAATGAGAACTTGCTCAATGCCGTCAACTGCTAACAATTGTTCTTTTAGATTCTCCGCCGCTTCAATATCATTGGCATAAGCGACAATTGCTGTGCTATGTCCAATATCCTGGGTAGCTTGTAGGACCATTTCTTTAATGGCTTTTTTACGTCCACGGATTTTGGCCAGAGGAACCAACTTGCCTGAAGCGTCCAACCAAAGAAGGGGTTTGATATTAATCAAACTACCAATAATAGCTGAGCTTTTAGAAAGGCGACCCCCACGCATGAGATGGTAGAGATCATCAACTAAGAAATAGGTCCGTAAACGTGGCAGAATGTCCTCAATCATGGCTTTTGTTTCAGATAAGCTCTTACCTTGGTCACGAGCTTCTGCCGCCAAAATAGAAAGATAACCTTCCCCACCTGCTGCCGCCAGGGTATCTACAATCTCAATGATAGCTTCTGGGTATTCATCCAAAATCATGTCACGCGCCATAACAGCACTTTGATAAGTACCTGAAAGCACTGATGAGAAGGCAATATAGAGAAGAGCATCACCATTTTTAGCATGACGACGAAAAACCTCTTCAAATTGACCAACATTCACCTGGCTTGTGGTTGGCTGACTGCCTTCTTGCATACGTTCTAAGAGACGGTCACTCGTTAAACGGTTAGGGCCAACGGTCTCATAGGCAATATCATCAAGCGTGATGGTCAAACCAACGAGCTCTACCTTATTCTCCTGAGCCCATTTTTCATCTAGATCTGCTGTGGAATCTGTCAAAATATTAAATGTCATATATCCCTCTATTCTATTTCATTTAAAAGGTCCTGTAATTTCCCTAATTGTGCATCGTCCCAAGGACGTAGTTTTGGTGTCTTTAAGTCAATATGTGCCGACATCTTGTCTAGGTCAGACTTAACGGTATTGACACGCTCTTCCAACTCACGCGCCGAAACACGTAAAGCCCCTTGCGAAAAGATAGCCCACTGTTCATTTAAGTCACTAGTTGCCACTTCAACTAGATTTTGAACAGTATTCATCTCAGCCGCTGCGCGCTCAATATAGCTATCTGCTGTCTCATCTTCCTCAGTAAAAATAACACCGATACGATACTGATCATAACGCTGACGGCTCCCTGGAACAAACTGAGCATCAAATACACAGATAATATCAATATGTTCAAAGTTAGCATAATGATTAAGCTTACGAAGCAATGTTTCACGAGCTTGATCAAGCTGATTGGTCTTAAAAAGTTGACGGGTTTCTTGCCAAAAGGCAATCATATTATAACCATCAACTAGAAGTATTCTTTTTTTCATAGTTACAATCGGTTTCGATAAACTTCATACATGAGAACTGCAGCTGCCACACTGGCATTAAGGCTCTGCACATGACCACTCATAGGAATAGTAATCATCTCATCCACTTGCTTCTTGATGTTAGCAGAGATTCCCTTGCCTTCATTACCAATGATAAGGGCAACCTTCCCAGCTGTGTTCCATTTATGAGATGGTGTGCCATCCATATCTGTCCCAAATACCCAGAAGCCTGCTTCTTTAAGTTTATCAAGAGTTTGGCTAAGATTGGTCACTCGAGCAATGGGAATATGTTCCACTGCCCCTGTTGATGTCTTGGCAACGACAGGTGTTACCCCCACAGCACGATGCTTAGGAATAATAACTCCTGTCACCTGAGTAGCATCAGCTGTACGTAGGATAGATCCAAAGTTATGGGGATCGTTGAGTCCATCTAAAATGAGGACTAGAGGATTCTCCTCTTGTTCAGCCTTATCCATAATAACTGAGAGCTCAGAATAAGCGAACTCTGACACACGAAGAACAAAACCTTGATGCACAGCTCCTCCTGTCATATCAGACAAGGTTTTCTTAGGTGTCCAAGAGATAGACACCTTCTTTTCAGCTGCCAAAGCCTTAATGGCATCAACATTTTTCCCTCGAAGATCATCTTGAATATAGAGTTTATTTCCAGTATTTGCTTCCAGACTCTCTGTTACGGCATGCACACCATAAACAATGTCTAGACTTGATTCTTTAGTTGTTTTCATAAGCTAATTCTATCATAAAAAAAGCCCTCTTACGAGGGCAAAGCATGTTAAATAAATGTAATTGCTGCTAGATAAAGCACTAGAAGAACGAGAACAACAGTTGCAGCAGCCAAAGCTTGCTTACCAATTGTATCTGGATCTGAGATTGATTCTGCAATCTTTCTCGCAGCTTGAGTAATGGTTTTACCAGCTGCTTGGAAGATATCAATTGAACCTGTGCTTGTTGAACTATTTCCAGAAATCGCTGAAGACCAACCACTCAAAACCTCAGCAATTTGTTCTGCCAATTGCTGTGTTAGCGCTCTAGTTGTCTCAGCCAACTCATTAACAGCCGTAGCTTGTATATGATTGGCGGTTTCAGTATAGTTATTTGCACTGGTATTATAAGTAACCGGTACAGTCGTTGTTGATGAATACTGATTCCTACGGTAACTATCAGGTGTCACTGGACGCTCACCTTCATTGAAGACACTGAAGGTTTGTGTCAGGTAATGAATATTGTTATTCGTATCAATCAACTCAAAGGTCATTTTATGAATACCAGTTGTTTGCTCTGCCAAATGGTAGGCACTCAAACCAGCATTGACCTCATCCAGAGTTCCTTCAACAAAGTAACTGTGATGAATTTGTTTGCCATCAAGGACTAGATTAAGACCCTTAATCTTCTTACCTTCCATCTTGTTAACATCAAAGTTGACGTTAAAGATTTCACCACGTGCTAAATAAAGAATATCTGTATTCCCTGTAACAGCAGGTTGATCTTCAAGAAGCGCTCCAGTACTGTCTCGTTTTGGAACAACGGTATAAACTTCAGAAGTGATTGGAGTTGCTAAGATTTCTGAAGTAAGTCCATCCGTAAAGGTTACCTCTGACGAATAGGTCAAACTCTCACTTTGCAACATAGAAACCACTACAGAAGTTTCAAAGACCTCAGAAGTTGATGATGAATCTTTCCAGCCAACCGTAAGGACAGTTAAGCTATCTTCTGAATTATTATTTAACTGACTCGTTTCTGGAGCCGTAGATGCAAGAGAGCTTGCAGTGCTTGCAGACTCAGAAGCGACTTCAGAAGTTGCAATAGCTTGGCTAGTAGGAGTCGCACTTACAGATGTCGTATGAGAATCCAGTGAAGAATACTCTGATTTTTCTATAACTGCATGTGTATTTCCAGCAAGTTCAGATGTGTATAGTGTGCTTTCACTCTTATACATTGAAGTCACAGCTTGAGACTCTGCAGTCGCTGTAGCCTCATGAGACTTATCATAAGTAAGCACAATATTTGGTTTTGCTTGTTCAGAATCAGATGTTGGGTTTGCATCTCCTCGTTCAGATGCCGCTACTGATCGATCCTCACCAAAAGCCTGGGCACGAGCCTCTTCTGAATGAGGTGTCGTCGTAGAAACACTAGTCTCCACGATATCAACTTGAGAATGTACCTCAAGAAGCCCCTCATCTGTCTCACTTGAAGAGACAACCATCAGTGACGTTGAGGTCACTACTGAACTTACTTGACTCGCTGACTCTGCCTTAGCTCCTACTGAAGAAAAATCAGCCTGAGGAGCAACTGGAGCCGGTGCCTCACTATTAACATAATC
>SKEN01000245.1_pt1 | contig 47313 bp, 42 predicted proteins | sample 4826711 | NCBI WGS metagenome assembly SKEN01 (sample SAMN11008808, study PRJNA524170) | human gut metagenome | biome: Human fecal sample; material: Feces; isolation source: fecal sample from pouch patient p39 | host: Homo sapiens | place: Israel: Tel-Aviv | collected 2015-02-10 | reverse complement strand
ACTCACGAATAGAAGCCGCAGTGTAACCACGACGACGCAGACCGGAAATGGTCGGCATACGCGGGTCATCCCAGCCTTCAACGTGCTTGTCGGTCACCAGCAGGTTCAGCTTACGCTTGGACATCACGGTGTATTCCAGATTCAGGCGCGAGAATTCGTACTGGCGCGGGTGAACAGGAATGGTGATGTTGTCCAGTACCCAGTCATACAGACGACGGTTGTCCTGGAACTCAAGCGTACACAGAGAGTGCGTAATACCTTCCAGCGCATCGCTGATGCAGTGGGTGAAGTCGTACATCGGGTAGATGCACCACTTGTTGCCAGTCTGGTGGTGTTCAGCAAACTTAATACGGTACAGCACCGGGTCGCGCATCACGATAAACGGCGAAGCCATGTCGATTTTCGCACGCAGGCAGGCTTTACCTTCTTCAAAACCACCGGCACGCATTTTTTCGAACAGCGCCAGGTTCTCTTCAACGCTGCGGTTGCGGTACGGGCTGTTTTTACCCGGCTGCGTCAGGGTGCCGCGGTATTCGCGGATCTGTTCCGGCGTCAGTTCGTCAACATACGCCAGGCCTTTGTTGATCAGTTCAACAGCATAGGCATGGAGTTTGTCAAAATAATCGGAGGAGTAACGGATGTTGCCAGACCAGTGAAAACCTAACCATTCAACGTCGTTTTTAATCGACTCAACGTACTCGATATCTTCTTTTACCGGGTTAGTGTCGTCGAAACGCAGGTTGCACTGGCCTTTATAGTCCTGGGCGATCCCGAAGTTCAGGCAGATAGATTTCGCATGACCAATATGCAGATAGCCATTCGGTTCCGGCGGGAAACGGGTATGTACTGTGGTGTGCTTACCACTGGCCAGATCTTCATCGATGATCTGACGAATAAAGTTAGTCGGGCGGGCTTCTGCCTCACTCATTGTGGATTCCTCAAAGCGTAAACAACGTATAACAGCGTATGATCTTATAAGCCGAATAGGCTGACAACCACTAGTTGATTAGAAATTGCTTTCTATCGTTATTTCAATAATGAGCTTTTTCATGAAGCCCACTTTTGCGCATAAGTAAATTAATGATAAATGGTACACAATTGGAACCAAAAAGGATGTAAAGGTGCACCAAATTAGTGGTGTATTGGTACACCTTTGGTTCAAGACTTTTTAAGTTCTAAAACCAACCTGAAAGACTTTATTTTGCTTCCTCAGACTCCGCTAACATGAGGATAGCATGGCGGATCATATTCAATTTGCTGCGATTATGCTTTTTACTTAACGCATCAAGTACTTGGTACTCGTATTCATTGAAACCAACACGAATAGATTTAAAATCACGTGGAGCGTCCTTATCGAGCACTTTGTTGTCTTCTGGTTGCTCACCCGGCACCAAATCAGCCTTACTGGCAAAATCCTCAATTCGGCGTTCAAGATCGGGGTCTTTTACTTCGGGGGCTTTTACCGATTTACGAGGCTTAATCACTTAATAACTCCTTAACCAACATCTGGATTTCACCTTTAGCTTTCCCGTTGTCCATCTCAACAACGCCCTTCCCTTCAGCCATGCAATCGCGGTAAACCTTACGATCACGAATGATGGTTTTCAGCAACTTCAGTTGCGGATATTCAGCCAGGTACTCTTTGGCCTCATTAGTTTCATTCACAACCGGATTGGATGGGGCCATTGTTAAGACTGCGAACGCCTTAATGCTAGGATTAGGCATCAGGTCCAAAGCCTCTTCAAACACTTCAACAAAGTGTGCCAGCGTGTCTAAATCTGGTTGAGATGGTCTGAATGGGACCAACACAATATCTGCAGCGGTTATGCCTGTACGCATCTCTTTGCTATCGCGCCCGGCTGTATCAACAACTACAAATTCATAACGCTTATCCAGATCGAGAAGTGTTTCTCGAATATTACCAAACTTCTGGACACAATGAATTACAGGAGAAACCTCTGCCGTGTTACGGTCAGCTGCCCAGCGGGCAGCTGTTCCTTGCTTGTCTGCATCTAGTAACACTACATCCTTATTTGCGCGGGCAAGCTCCGCACAGATGTTTACGCTTGTGGTTGATTTTCCACAGCCACCTTTTTGGCTGACTACCAATATAATCATATCCGTTCCTCGGTGTGATTTTGGTATCAAAACGGTTCCAGATAAGAGCCTTTTTGATGCGGGACAGGCTCTATAATGGAGTCATGAATGTTTGGCAAAGTATAACATCAATCAGACCAAATACACCTTATATTGCATCCTATTTAACACGAAATCAGCCCTAAATTGGAACCAGATACAAAATTGCACCATAACAGCACCTAACTGGTGCCAGATTAACACTAATTAGACACCATTAAGGCATAAAAAAGGCTGCAATTTGCAGCCTTAAACCAGCACATCTTCTGTCAATCAGGTAGAGAGTCAGCCAGATTGCGCGCCGACGCGCTTTTGGCAACAACTTGCTCCTTCACTGGCTCAATGGAGGCAGGGCGCTCCTCAACCGCAGCTGGTAGTTCCAGGAAGGATGCCAGCATTTTTCGGATCAGCTCCGGGTTATTGTCTTCGGTCAGCAGGGAAGCCAGTAATCCTGGAAGCCTGCTATCGACTTCTCCCAGCGCAAGCCCTGCCAACAATGCGGTTCTTGCCATATCGCTATGTTTTTTTATCTTCTCGCTCGCCGCCTTTTCATTGGCATAAGCCTCTGGGCGAAGATAAATCATCACTTTCTTACGTTCCTGAGACATGGACATTACCTCGTTAACCGATTGCTTTCAGGCCATGAACAAGAGCAAGTTGCGGGTCATCCGCCACGAAGAAACGGTCATCACGAATATTAACTTGCTCGCGAATTGCATCTGCCACCAGCGGTGCACCACCACCGATCACCATGACATGCGTATATCCTTTAAAGTCGCCAATCACATCAAGAACTCGGGTACGCAGACGGTCAATGCTTGCGGCAATGGCCTTTTTCACATCACCAATCGCTGATGGGTCATTGATATTGTCGTTCAGATAATCTTCATCGTGGCGGTTAATAATGAGCTGATCAACATTGTAATTTGACGTTTCGGTATTGGCCCTTGCAAGTGCTTGCCTTACTTCCCTGGTGACCAGTGATACACCAAGATTCGAATCGCCAAAAACACGGGAAACTGCCGTCATTTGCCCGGCGACCATTGAAACATCAAGGGTAGTTCCACCCAAATCGATGATAAGAACAGAATGGGCAGGGTTCAGATTGTCGCACAGGCCAATTCCTGCCGGAATAGACTCCGGTCGTACCGTAACTTTCTTAATCGTGAACACATTGCCTTTATTCAGCGTGACGGGGCGCATAAGGCTGGCTTTCTTGCGCTCGATGTTATCGAGATTGTATTGCGCGTCGTCGTCGTAAAACTCCGCCAGAGGCAGCGTGACCACAATTTCTACTTCCTGCGGCTCAATACCGCTTGTCAGCAGGGCATGGTGAACAGCCAGGACGTTAAGCGGGCTGTATTGCCATTCCACGTTATTCGTCGGCAGAACATCTGGCGAGATCAAATCATACGAATACTTCTCGTCGTCAATGACATAGTTAAACGGCTTGCCAGCACCAAATGTTGCTGACCATCCGCGCTTAAAGCTGTTAGGACTGATGTGAGTGCGAGTTTCCCCGTCGTGCTCCCACAGCATTTTGATATTGGTTGAACCATCATCGATAAAAATGCGCATCTTCTTGCTCCACTTCTGAGACACATTTGAGAATCAAAATGTAATTTTAAAAGAGAAGCACCCAAAAATCCACACCAAACGAGACAAAAAAGAGCGCTTGTTGAGTTTATTTTGAGAATATATTAATCACCCACTGAATGATGGCCTGATAGTGAGATTTATTTGAGAATGAATTGAGAATACAAAAATATTCCGAAATTTAACTCTCCGTTTGAATGACGAAATAACAAAGTGATGACAATAGGAGGATAACCAGGAGGTGAAGAATGAGCGCAATAGCCACCAGCGACACCCTTTGTTCTGGTCACGGAGGATTTCCGCCGCGACTGGTAGCTGAAACCGTTCCCTGGTTCACCGTTAACGGTAAGCCAGTTGTTGTAGATGGTGCCATGTTTCCCAGTCACACTGACGGTAACAGTGCACACCCAGGGGCAGCTGTATCGACGCGAGTATGGTTTTCGATAGGTGGAAAGGGAGTTGTCTGTGTAGGCGATCCGCTTTCTTGTGGTTCTGTTATCGCCAACGGCGAGGATATTTTTCAGGTTGCATAATGCTTGATTCAATAGGTGAAGTTAAAGCCTTCAAAATTCTGTCAGATGCCGGTATCTCTACACCAGAATCTATAACCATAAGCCGGGCAGCTTCTGTAAAAGCCTCATCGCTCGCCAGCGCCATACAGGGAATAGTTCACGCCGATAAAACCTATCCTGATTCTGTTTCGGCCTGGACTACTCAATTGCTTGGCTTTTCTGAACAGCTCAATGAGGCCAGCAAAGCGTCTTCATTACTGGCTGATTCTCTTTCCCCATACACCAAGCCATCAGAGCTGTTACAGATGAAGATTGGCTGGGAATGCTACGCAAAAGGTAACGAGCTGACCCCCATACCTGCTTTCGCCCTTGTTGAGGGAATGGGGAATGTTTCCATTCCGCAATCTCTAACGGACGCATTGACGGCGCTAAAACTTGATGCTCTGAAAACCGCCATGAACGCCATTAACGCAAAAATTGAAGCTGCCGGAAGTGCTGGTGGTGATAGCAATGGTGGGCAGGGTGGTACTGGGGGCGCTCAGGCTCCAGTCATTACTCAGGATGAAATTGATGCTTTACGGGAAGCAGTGACAGCCGCCGAAGTTTTACTCTCCGAAATTAACTCAGCAAGTGAGAGTGTCGTAGCCCTTGCAGGTCGCATTAAAACGTCAACCACTCAGGCAACCAAAGGTTTAGAGAACGCTGTCGCCATCACGTTAACTGGTTCTCTACTGGATGATGCAGTAATGAGTCCGGCAATCAGTTTAATCATGCCACAAGGCATTATCGACGCGCTCCAAACGAACACCAAAAAGGAACCATAGCAACACCACTTAGGAACACAAAAGGATGTAAATTGGTACATGTTTAACACCAAAAAAAATGAACCTGAAGAGGATGGTTTTGAAAAAGATAATTTTGATTGTAATTGCGCTTTTAGCCATTTCTGGAATTTACCGAACAACGACGGCAGTTATCGAACACATCAGGTATGTCCGATCGCTTGAAGACTCAAAATCACAACTGGAAAGCACGAACAACACGCTTTCTACCGCATTACAGTTAAGTGAGAACGCTCGCTCAGCCATGCTGACCGAAAACGAAAGAATTAAAGCACTGGAAAAGGAGTACCAGCGCAAAACAGCAGAACTGAATGCCAACCTAATCAAACAACGGGAGGAAAGCCAGAATGAAATCACTCGCCTTGAAAATGCGTTACGCCGTGCTGGGATTAACGATGTGCGTGTGCCTGATGACGTTATCAGGATGCAGCGGGAACGGGCAAAAGCCATCAACCAGCGTGCCAGTGAAAATTACCGTAGAAGCCACCAGCAAGCCGCAGGCAAATCTGATTGATTACTCCCCTTGTTTAGTGCCAGAAGACACGCCAGTGCTGTTAAACAAGTATCCGACATACGCTGAACAGCTATTCAGCACGATCGACGAATGCAACCAACGAAACGCACTGAATAACCAAAGAAACAGGGAGATTTGGGAAGGGAAGGGGGATCAAGGCTCCTGAAGCCAGATGTCCTGGCTGTCAGCTTCTTCGAAACCGTGACAGACGTTAAAGTCACTCAAACGATACTGACGCTGACGGCCCCTATTTCGCTCATGCCAATGCATATATCCACCAGCAAATGCCAGCGGACAATCGCTATAGTCTATGTAACCAATACCATTCCCCAAACGTGCTTCGCGCGCACCAGCTTTCCAGGACAGTAGAAAAGAGTCACGATCCGCCAGCATAACAACAAAATCGTCCGGATCTCCGATACAGTGAAGAATACCTGCCTTACATAACTGCTTGAGCGCTTTTGACTGGCTCAGGATGTCTTCTCCGTAATACTGAAAACAATCATCAACAACAGCGGGATAGCCTGCCGGGGGATTCAGGCTGGTTGGTATAGCTGACGCGATCGCCAGCATTAAGCGATATTGTGTTTTTGATGGGTTAACGTGACTCATTTTGTCCCTTGTTTACTCATTGTCGCCATGCATTTTTTAACTCAGGAATATCTGCCATTTCAATTAACTTGCGAAGTCCAGCACTGACTTTCCCATTGCCAACCATAGCAAGCCAATCTCTTACAGCTTTCGGCATGTAGAGCGTTGCAGTTACCGGCTCTTCAACCCTGGCAGGACATCCGCATACAGGCCATTTAATTGATTCCATAACTTCGGATGCCGGGGTGAGGGCGGGGACATTGAGTATATCTCTACCAGAAAACTGGATAACGATCCGTTCAGCGAGCGAGAGTATCTCACTTTCGGCAAGAATTGATGCCAACTGCGCCTCAACAAGAAAGCGACTTGTTGTGTTCAGAGAGTGGCTCTTAGCGCCATTTTTATACGAAACAAAGATTCGATACGCCATAACTCTAATGATTTGTGTTAGAAAACTAAAATTAAATCACATAACAACATGCGTGTTAATAGATTTTATTTTACTAAACCTATTGACTAAATCACAAAGTAGGTATTGTTAGCCCGTCAAAAGAACCTTCACGCCGCGCCCGAATTTAGGGCTTAACCGTGAATAAAAACATTCAGCCAGCTCGTGATCGCGAGCGCGAGATTATGAATCGGGCGGCAAGCGTCATGGCTATGACCGTCGATCCGACCACCGATGCAGCAGGCAACATGATTGCTGACCAGGCAGTAATGATGGAAAACCTGGATAAAGCAATCCAGAAAGTGCCTATGTTTGAAGGCGTAAATCCAGAGGTCGCTCGTCAGATCACTGGTGGGTGGGCTATGTCTCTGCATGAGTATAAACGTCAACATGGTCATTACCCGGCAAGTGACATCCTGGCGAACGCACACATGGCTCTTGAACGCCTGATGACTGAATGTGCCAGTGATACCCATGAAGGCACGGGTAAGGCAATGTTTGAGTCTGTCGCGCAATCAATGCGTAGCTCTGACGGCGTAATGAAAGTTGCTCAATATGCTGCTCTAATTCTGCCTGCCTCTCTGGGCGCTGCTACCAGTGATGCCTGTACTTTTGTTCCTTGTGATCGTGACGAGTCAAATATTTATGAACTGGTCAACGTAGCAGGCACAAAATTCGGCACCTTCAAACAAGGTGACGAACTGAATATGCAGTCAGCTGGTGTTTATTCTCAAATGAAGCGCCTGTATACCCTTTCCACTAAAGGGGATGGCAGCACCAAAACCTTCCAGTTCGACATCCAAAATTTTGAGGGACAATCCTGCCCGCTTCGCGCTGGTTATAACAAACTGCTGATCAACCGCAAACCGTCCAAAGTTGACGACGGCGATGGCAACCTTTATTTCAATGCTAAAGACAGCAAAGGTAATGCTTTCTCAGCGACTGCCAAAGTTGCCTATGACACTGGTGTCATTGACATTACATTTACCCAGGCTCCGCCAGAAGGTACTGAAATTGCTGTTCAGGTCGAAATTAACATCGAGCGCAATCCAAGCCTGATTCCTGTGATCAACCAGGCTATGCGTAAGTACGAAGTTCGTCCGTCCCAGTACGTAATTGCTTCCGAACACACGGTAATGTCCGCATCCGATTTAAGCCGTGAGCACGGCCTTGAATTAGCGGCACTTCAGTTCTCCGCGATGCGTAACTGGATCTCCCATGAAACCGACATCATGCGTCTGCGCACCCTGGTATTCCATACCGTTTATGGTCGTGAATTTGATGTGGCTCTGCCGGAAGCTCAAAACTATGAGTCCTGGGTCGGCCTCCTGCGTCACGTAGTAAACGCTCTGTCTCAGGAAATGGCAAATCGTACCCTGACAACGGGGATTCGTGGCGGCTTTGCTGGTGGTGACGCCGCGAACTTCCTGCGCTCTCTGCCTCCACAGCACTTCCAGATCGCACCAGGTTACGTTCAGTCGCCGTATGTACAGTACATCGGCACCCTGTTTGGCACGATTCGTATTTACGAAGTGCCGCAACCTGTCTGTGAGCAATTCCAGGCACAGGGATATGACTTCGGGCTGGATGACATCTTCTTCTATGGGCGTGGCGAAGGCATCGGTAAAGCCGGTCTGATTGCTGGTGATGCAGTCCCAGCAATCCCTTACGTGCACGAAACCAATCCGTCTCTCGTTAACCGTACCACTCTCTGGGGCAGTGCCATCAACGAAGTGCATCCTCGCAACGGTGAAAACTACTTCACCCGCCTGCGTCTGACTCGTGCCAAAGAAGGTGCTATCGACATGCTGACAGGCAAGGTTAACGAAAAAAAGTGATGGTGGCGAACGTGTCGGTATCACCAACGTCACTTGACGTAGATGAAGGTGAAACTATCGCCGCGAACACTTCAAAGGCACAGAAAAAAACAAAGCAGAAGTAAGGCAAAAACACGCCCCTGATTAAGGGGCGTTCAGGAGAAAAAAATGGCAAACATTCAAGTAACTATCACGCCATCTGACGCAACAGACAAATCTTTCACTGTTGAGTCAGATCACCCTGATATTGTCCGGGTTGATGGCACTACATGTACCGCTCTTAAGGCCGGGCAGGCAGTGCTGACAATCAAAACAAATGACGGCAATAAAACCGCACAGTGCACAGTCACTGTTAGGGAGGCACATAAAAGCGTAAGCGCCGTCAGTGTTGAACCAACTACGAAAGAAGTAACCGTAGGCGATAACTTCACGGTAAGCGAATCCTGATCAGAGGCTGCCCATTAACCGTGGGTAGCCTTGCCTCGTTCTCTCGCTTTAGAGGATAAGAACCAGCATGAATAAGATTAGTTTTTCGGTAGGGCAGGCAGCTGGCGTTGCTGTAATGTCAGTAAATGCTGACGCTAACCTCACCAATACCAGCGGTGGCGCATCCGTCTTTGCTGGGCTTGTAATATCGCGTCGTGGCGCACCGGGTAAGGTACTGAAAGTTGACGATACGACTTATCAAAGCGTATTAGGTTCACCGATTCACCCTCGCCTGGGCGCGGCATTTGAACCATATCGCCACGTGGAGCGTGCAGTAAAAGGCGGCTCTGGATATGTCGTTCGAGTTTGCGCTAAAGACATGAAGGTGCCTGGTATTTCTGTTTCCGTTGTGGGCAAAGCAAAAGCGGCAAAGGCGAGCAAAGAACTTTCCGTTGAACCTACTGAAACCACAGTAAATCCAGGTGACACATTAAGCGTTGGTGTTGCTTCAACTGCAACGACTCAATCAGTGTCCTTCACACCCAAAGAGACGCCCCAGATTAAAGGTGAAGAGAAGGCATTATTCTTCATCAAAGATGGTGATGCATCTCAAAATCGCACGTTATCACTAACTCGCGATGATGAAGAAAGCGAACTCTTTACGCTGACGCTGAAAGAAAAACAAACCGATGGGTCCATTGAGGTGCTGGAAAGCCACCAAGTGTCTTTCAATCCAGAAGGCACTAACGACATGGGCCAACCAGCATGGATTCCGACACTGCTTGAAAGCCAGTCCACTCGCATTGGTGCCGTACTGGCAGATAATGCAGAAGCATCCGCTGCTCAACTCATTTTTGAGGATGTAGCTTTTGAAGGTGGTACTGATGGAGATCTGTCCGAAATTGACACTGAAGACTATCTGGAAGCATTAAAGGTTCTCGAAGCTTCAGAGGTTAATTACACCGCATTGCTGTCACTGGGTTGTTATGACGCATCCGCCTTAGCCGCAATCAAAAAGCTGGCTGAAGATGTTCGCGTAGACATGTTCTATGACCTGAAGGGCAACCAGACACCTGAAAACGCTATTTCAGAAGCGAAAAGCCATAGTTTTGGCGGCTCACATCAACCAAGCCGTTACTACTTCCCGCTCTCCTGCCGAGATACTTTCACTGGAATGAATGTCGTCTATGGCATTAGCTGCGACGCATTCGTAGCGAAAGCAAAAGGAGTAGCGCTGGTACCGGATGTTGGTGGTTGGCATTACGCACCGGCAGGTATATCACGCGCGATTATTGATCGACAGAACATTGCCCGAATTCCAAATATCGGTGCAGTTGATCGTGAAGCGTTCGTTCTTGCGCGCATTAATCCAGTTTCAGTTGCTGCTGACGGGTCCGTTTACATTGACGACTCTTTAACAACTTACAGCAAAAACAACTATCTGCGATTCCAGCATGTGTCTTCCTTGATGAACGCCATCGCCAGAGATTTCTATGAAGTAGCTCAGGCGATTAAGCACGAACCGGATGGCATTACCAAAGAAACGCTAATGAAAGCAATGACTGAATTGCTTGACCGTTACGTTGCAGCCGGTGCGCTGGTTACTCCACGTGACAAGTCCCAGGGTGAAGATCCATATGTTGTTCAGGTTGTCCAAAAGGACATCGATCTGTGGGAAGTGTCTTGGTCTGTTTGTCCGACCGGTACAGCTCGCCGAATCGTCGGTAAGCCAATTCTGATGCGCTGATTTATAACCCCCGCTAAATGATGCGGGGGAGAGAGGTTTGAATATGAAAAATTATACTGCTGATCCTTTTATGCGTGCGATTTTCGGTTCTGGCTGCTTTGAAAGCGGTGATAAATCCACGCAGGACAATGATGATAACGCCATGCTGGAAAGCGCAGGACAGAAAGGAAAGGACACTCAACCAAAGCCCAAAGACGACATTGAAACCGCGATGATGGAAGCGGTTGAATCCCGTGCACAAGGTGATATGCGCAGCCTGGCAGCTTCCATGCTTGCTGGTTGGGTTGAAGATGGTGATCCGGAGGCTGACTCATTTGATGCATTAGCAATCACTATGGCTGGCCTGGCTGATATCGATGAAGACACCGATTTCACCGATGAGCAAATCGATGCTTATAACGATGCTCTCGCAGCTCTTGCTGATGCAGCTGTTGCGCTTGGCGCTGATCAGGACGATGTAACCGAAATGATCGACGATGAAGATGACTCAGCTGCCGAACGTGTTTATGACGCTCTTTCCGAAAGCGACACCGACATGATGGAAACAGCTATTGCCATTTACACCGTTGCTGGTGGTGATAGCGCAATGCTGGAAGCGGTACGTAAAAAAGTGGTTCGTGATGGCAAGGTTACCATCATCCGTAAACGCCCGCGTCCTCGCCGCATGACGTCATTGCAAAAACAGGCGCTGAAAAAAGCACGCCGCAAAGCACATACATCCGTAGCGAATATCAACCGCAAAAAATCAATGCGCATTCGCAAAAAACGCGGTTTGTAAGTGACATAGGTCGCCTGCAAAGGTGGCCTCTACCTGGGAGAAATAGCGTTTGATTTGCGGCGCGATAATGCCTGACGGAATAAGTCCGTTAATGAAGGTTTATATCCTCTCTTCAGAGGATATGGTCGTCGGTTATATCGGTGAAGGATCTACCGCAGAACTGTCATCAATGTGGCAATCACCATTTGAAAACCAGTCAGTAGGAGGTTTGCTTGGTGGTATTAGCGCTGCGGCTGGCTCTCTTGCAGATACGCTTCAGACCGCAACCGGCGTAACAACAAAAACCCTCTTCAACTCAATGCTTGTTTGGGAAGGCCAGCAACCGCCTGAATTTAATCTGGTAATTGATTTCATGGCGACAACGAACGCACAACTTGAAGTGAACGCAGCCATTACAGCATTGCTAAAGATGGAATCGCCGGAACTGAACAATGTAGCGCCATTCGGTCGTCGCCCGGAGACAGTAACGTTAAACATAGGTAGGAACATAGCCCTTACCGACGTTGTTATCAAAAGCGTGAGTTACCAACTGGACGCCCCGCGCACACCGGAAGGCTATTTCACTCATAACACGGTAACCCTGCAATGCAGCGGAAACACCTCGATTAACCGTAGCAACATATCATCTGTTTTTGTGTAGGAGTATTTATGTCCGGTTTTGCAAATACAAAAGCCGATATCGCTTTTCTGAAATCCCGGTTGAACAAAAACCTGGCAGCGGGCGAAAAACTTATTGGTTCAGAATTCTGGATGACTATTAAAGGTTACGAAAAACTATCTGTACTTGTTCGTACCACTCAGTTGCCGGAAATGACACGCGAAGACGTGGAAGACTATGGCCCTGGCGGCATGAAGATCAACCAGCACGGGCCATTGCGTAACTCAGGTGAATTCCAGGTCACCTGCTCTGAAACCATCGAAGGGGATGTTCTGGCAGCCGTAAAACAAATGGTATATGGCAAAGAATATCTGGAAATTACCTTACAGGCAGCGGCTGAATCAAATAGCGGTAACCATAAAGGTCTGATCCGCACATATTATCACTGCAAAGTGTATTCCGACGCAGTGGACTTCTCCACCGAAGACGTAACAGCAGTCGTTAAGCCTTCCCTGCGTATTGTTTACAACTGGGTAGAGTGATCTCTTTCCCGCCCTTGTGGCGGGAACTCCTTGTATTTGAGTTGTAGGTACGATGACACCAACCGAATTATTAGAAAGCGTTAAAGTACGATTTAATCCACTGCTTGTGCGTGAAGAAGAAACGCTGAAAGCCTTCCTGATCAAAGCTCTGACCACGTATCAGGACAGGGCAGGGGTAGTGAAAACGTTAAAACTTGAAAAAGCTGGTGGTACTGCAATCCCATTACCAGAAGATTATCTCTCTCTGGTTCATGTTACCGACAACAATGGCCTGTTGGTCTATTCGGATGAATTATCCGGATTTATTGAATTAGAGCTAACAGGTTCAGAGCGCTGGCCTTTTCGAATGCTGTATCTGGTTAATCTACGCGACAGAAAGCTGGATGAATGGCAAGTGCCTCCTGCAATCATTGGAATGCTGGAGGAATATCTAGAGGCGCTTATCAATGTAAGAAATGTCGCTCGACAGCGTAGAGCGTCCATCGACGGGAAATTTGACTACTCCGATCTGCCCGATGAAGCCACGCTATATGCCCGCGTGCAGGAGATTGAGGAAAAAATGTCCTCAAACCGGGCCATTATTCCGGGGGCTACCATTTTTTAACGCTGGAGGCGCAGAGTGAGTATTTTCAGCAGCGTTGGTAGAACGTTGACCACCGCATTGTCATTTAACACGAAATCATTCACCAGCAACCTCATTAGCGACATTCTTGATAAAGCCATATCAGGCGGCGGGGTAAGCGGGAATTACAGTAGCGATATTGCCTACGGGAAAAATATTGTTGCTGCCGCTATGCGTATCCGTTACGCCCAGGGGTGGCAGTGGACCGTTGAAGTGGATGGTCTGAACGGCTTCGATATGTTCGTGAAGGATATCACCTACAGCAGTGGGAACATCGAGACAGAAAGCAAGGTGATCGGCAGCGTAGAATTCAGCAAGCCAACCTATGTTAGCGCCGGACCGGTCACTATGACCGTGAGGGATACCGAAGATGGCAAGATCATGGACTGGTTCAAAGAGCGTCGTTCTCGTGTAACAAATCCTGATGGAACAATAAACCTTCCTCCGGAATATCTGATGAAAATCCGTGTCTACCGGGTAACTCAGGACGGCGGAAAAGAACTGGAAGAAGAAATGCGCGTATTTCCTACTCAACTTGGGGAAATCACTCGCTCACGTGATCAGGTGTCAGAGTTCTTGTCATACCCAATCACTTTCCAGAAATACACATCCGCAGGCTCAGGTGTTTCTGCTTTGGTCAACGGTGCCGCTGGCATGGCTACAAGTGCGTTAAAGGGGGCTGTGAGTGGAGTGATCAAATTCTGAATAGCTTTAATTATGTGTGCTGGAGGGTTGCTCATTTCCCGTCAGCACCCACGCCTCAACGATAGCGGGTAGGGAAGGTAGCGCAATTTTGAGGGCATTTTTTACATCATTAATCCATATGTAATGAAGGCATTCTTTACACATTTCAATAATATCAATCAGTTAGCACAGTGAATGATAATAAAAAAGCGCAATAAGAATGCACGATACGCACGATATTGGTTGAGGGTGATTTTTACATAATCCTTATATATCAATATGTTATATAAAAACACAACTTACCAATAACAAGATACATGCAATTAAGATGTAAAAATTGCCCTCAATTGCCGATCGTTAAGGGCAAATTCTACACCTTGAGAGGGGTGTAAAAATTGCCCTTAAGACTGCTGATAGGTAAATTTTATCCTGGTAACTTTGCCGCCTTCCGTCACCTCTGAGAAGACTATTTTCATTTTTGTATTTTTTTCAATCTCTGCTACAGCCTTCGTTAAAAAACTTCTCTTAAATTCGGCATACCGCTGATAGCTTTTTGGTAACCCATAACGCTCCCGCATCCATTCGACGCCAAGTATGGCAAAGCCGCTTCCATCATCCTTCCTGTACTGGCATAAGGACTCATAAAGCCGCATAGAATAAGGATTTGTAAGGCGAGATACTTCGGTAAAATTCAGCCTTGTGAATCTCTTATCAAGCAGAGTAAAAAACGGCATGAGATATGGATTAAGATGAATAATGTAAGTCCCACGCCGTGGTGAATAGGCATCCTTAATCATCCAAGGATAAGACTCATAACTGTCTTCTGATTCGGTCGATTCATCAGGGTTATATATCGTAACTTTCTTCTCGCTAAGACCTGAAATGGCCTTACGAATATCCTTGCTGGCTTCAGCAGAGGGCAAATTATACATCTCTGCATATTCGTTGACCGTCAACTCACAGGCACCTGAACCAAGAACGCCATCCTTAGAAGCATAGCGAAGCCTTCCCACCACAATAAACAACAGTCGCTTTTGGTCGCGAGTCAGGTGATAAGCAGCCTCCGTGATCTCATTGGCTTGTGCCAAACTACGACTAATAGGTGTCGCTGACTCAATCAGGCTGACGGCTTTTGCTGTTAATTCCGCTCTGTTCATAACCCTGTGTGATCCTTCAAATGGTGAGGGCAATTTTTACATCACTTTGAGGGCAATTACTACACCTTTTGAGGGCAAATCTTACACCTTCTGAGGGCAAATCTTACACCGATCGTATCTAATTGAGGGCAAATCTTACACCAGACTCCTCTACAGCCCGCGCCACTAGTGGCTCCAGCGACGCCTAAAAAGGATCTAAAAAGGATTAAAAATGGAAAAAGGTTTATAAAAATACTCTGTGGATATGTGAGTAGCGTCACTTAAGGTGTAAAAATCACCCTCAATAATCGCTTCTCGACCGGCAAAGATCTTCATTCAATCCCCATCGCAAATCACACACTCCCTATCCTCTGGAAAATGAACAGATACCTGCTTTTCGGAGGAATAATTGAACATTCCAAAATTTCCATTGCCTTCCCGTCCTGAGACAGAAATTCAGTTCCACGCCCCTACCGTGAAGGATGCGCTGAAATATTCTGACCTGAACCCGGCAGAAGATGAGGCAACTACTACAGAGTACCTTAACTCGATGCAGGATGGTGAAATTAACGACAGTGCTAACTGGACAGTTCAGGATCGCAGAACTGCTCTTTGGTGGATATTTGTTAATTCGCGCCCCGATGCAGTAATGACCTACTCCTATGAGTGCAGTCACTGCGGTAATACGCATCATGCAGATATTAACCTAAGCGACCTGGCCCAAACAGTAGAAATACTCACTGTACCTCCTTACGTGAAAACCAACGTACCAGTAAATGGAGTACCAACTAACTGGATACTTAAACCATTAACCGGGAAAGGCGCGGAACTCCTTGAACGAATGCGAGCGTCACTTCCTGATATGAAAAGCCCCGAATACAGTGCTGGCGTGGCACGGATGCGGATTGCTGAACTCGCTTTATGCACGGCGCTTGAAGACGATCCGGAGGACTTCACGCAGGCCGCTAACCGACGCTTTGACATCATTGAAAGCATGGCGCTTGAAACCGAATTTACACCGCTTGTGGCTCGCATACAGCTTATGCAAAAAGACCTACGCCACGGCCTGAAGATGTCTATTGAGAGAGGCAAAAGCCGCCTGATCCTGCCTCCGCAACATTGCAAAAACGCTAAGGAGGGTGCAGACGTGACTACCACGCTGTACGCCCCCTTTCACAATAGAGAGTTTATCCCATCAATTAGATCTGAATGGATGGCTAACCATTATTAACAACCTGACTCTGTATGGATATCAGCCCGTTAGTGACGTTGAACAATTGCCACAATGGCGAGCACTCCATATGTCAAAAGCCCTAGAAGAAAAATACAAAGCTCAAGCCGGGAAACGTTGATCGCCGCTGGCAAAAGAGAGGTTATTTTGAAAGAGAATAAAGACCGTATCGCAATAATTGACGCTATTCAGGGGGCGAGCACAAACGAACTTAAGGCTCTTGCTGAGATCAAAGACGCCATTCTCTCTGGTAGAGGGTCTATAACTCAACTTGGTGAAAATCAAGGTAAAGTAAGTCAAAGACTATCCCGTAGACGCATAGCAAGCGAACCCTATGTCTCTGGTGATGCCAAGAATACCCAAGCTAACCCATATATAAAACGCCTTCCGATGAAAAAAGGGAGGACGCAGGTCAACAACGGAGAAGAACGTCTCATTGTTGCAACCAACACATCAGAGCGCGTTCATTTTGCGTCATCACGCCAGTCCGCCCAAAAGTTGAAAGGTTCTGTGCCTGTAGCCGCTAATTCTGCTCCTCTTGAACTACAATCCCCCCAAAGCCAAAAAGGACCGCTTCGGGATAGTAATGGACGCTTTGTATCCCAGAAAAACAACGAAGATATAGCCAGAAAAAAAGAATGGCAGAACGCACGTAAGGCCGACGCCAAACTACAAGAAGGCTTCCTCCGGAAATTAGGCTCCATTATAGGGGTAGATGGCAATCAGTCTTCCAGTGAAGAGTCTTTAACAGATGCCGCAGGTGTCGGCGCTGGTGGTCCGTTGTGGATGGCTGCTCGCGGCATGTACGACATTACTAAAGAGATCACAGGTAAAGCAGAATCTCTTAAAGAATGGGTAGAAAAGGGGAAAGGTGAGGCTTCATCTTCGAAAGCGACATCACCAGCTATCACTTATCCGGCGGTGGTGAATACTCAAAAAGCAACCTCTGCAACAGCATTTAATAATGCTGTTGAGACAAAATCAGCACAAGCAGTAGAAGAGCAAACAAAAATTCTTCAGACCAATGACAACAAAATAATTGATGGTCTGGAAAATGTCTCCGACGAAGTAGTTAAGCTACGCAAATCAGTATCTTCTGGGAATAAGTTCGGCTTAAGTGATCTCTGGAGAAATCGAGCAAGCAGAAGAAATAAAATCAATATTGGCGATCAGGCTGGTAAAAATAAACGGAACAAACCGAAAAGGAAAGGTCGCAATCTGGGGAAAAAAGCCCTTTCCGTTGGTGAAAAAGCCGCTGCCGGAACCGCTGCTGCGGGAGCTGGTGCCGGAGCTGCAAAGACTGTTAAAACAAAGGTTAGTAAAGCCAAAGACATCAGCACCACAAGCGACGCATCTAAGGGTATTGCTAAAGAAACAAAAAACACAGCAAAGGCAGTTAAGCCAGCAGGTGTTGTTGCCGAAGAGGCCACAATTAAAACAGGTGAAACTGTTGCAAAGAAAAAAACCGAATCCGTAGCCCTCAAAAGTGCTGCAAAAATAGGTGTTAAATCAGCTGCTTCTACAGCTGCAAGAGCTATCCCGATCATCGGATCGCTGGCTATGGCGGGATATGACGCTATAGATGGTTACACTGATACAGATGCGCAAAAGGCAGCCTTTGGATTAAGTGATGATGATGCTGTATCCACACAGCAAAAATCCGCTTACGCAACAGCTAATGTGCTTGATATGGGCGGCTTAGTGTCGGGCGCAACCAACCTGATAGGCAAAGGGATTTCTGCGTTAGGCTTCGAAAGGGCTGGTGAAAAACTTCAGAATTTTGATACTGGAGATATTGCTCGTGGTGTTAATGGCGCAGTAGACATCACTAAATCTGCTTTTGGTAGCCTTAAGGATAAATTTTTATCCACTGATGAAAACACGAAGCAAATAAAAAAAGCGGTTGAGGATGGAACCAAGAAAACCGTCGATGCGATTCATTCTTTAGGTGAGCAACTACAAGGCGGGCGTGATGGTGAAGATGGTGTTGGTGAGCACGGGTATACTTCCCCGGCTGAATTTAATGCGCCTACCAGTAACACCATTGCTGCGGATCTGAATATTGGCGGCAGCAACGCTAAAAACCGCAATTATCGGAATAATAATCTCGGGAACCTTGTTTTCGCCAATCAGGAAGGGGCGACGCTGGAAGCACCGAATGCAAAAGGTGAACAGCGTTTTGCTCGATTCAACACGCCTGAAGAAGGGATCAGGGCGTTGGCAAACCAAGTGTCAAGCTATTACAACGGCACCAGTGCCGCAGCAGGACATCAGAAGTTACAGACGGTATCAAGCATCATTTCCAAATGGGCGCCGCCAAATGAGAACAATACCAATCAATATATTGATAACGTCAGTAAATATCTTGGCGTCTCGCCTAATGAAAAAATAGACGTCAGCAACCCAGAGGTTATGACGCAATTAGTTCGTGCAATAGCGACGAAAGAAGGTGGAAACCCGGCGGTTAACAATGAGTTCATAAAGAATGCTCTTGGGGCATTCAACGCAAATACTGGTCGTTGGGAAGGGCGGTTCTCCGATGAAACATTGGCGCGGCTTAATAAAATTCAGCAAGAGAATGGCGGTCAACTAATTGCTCGTGATTCGCAATATAGCGTTGGTCGCAAGGTGAAATATGCTGATGGTACATCTCCAGCACAACCTGTATTGAATGCAGTTCCAACAGCAACACCTAAGCCAATTGAAGTTGCACAACATGCCCAGGCCGCCAAAAAGCCACAAAAAACAGGTAACCAACCACAACCGATTAATCCAGAGAACGCTGATGTTAATACCGGATCTCCATCGAGTTTGCTTGAGCGGTTAATCGCAATAAATGAAAGCGGAATCAGTGGTGCAAGTAATTTATTTGGCGGCGCGGCTACCAGCCTTGCTGGAACAAGTCTGGACCTGGTAAAGGATTTTGCGTCGGCTACTTCGTTTGGTTCTATATCTTCGCTTTCCGAAAAAGCGAAAGGAATGGATCAGGCTCTTACTGAAAAGATATCCGGCTTAACCGGTAAATCTTTTGGATTTAAAAAAGCTTCTCAAGTGGCTGATATCGCAACAGCCATACAACAAAAACGCACTGTTAATCACGATACAGAAATCATTGATCTACTTCCGGGAGATCAAGTATCTCCTTCTACTCCGAAAACTCCACAGCAGGAGCAAGTTCTAGCAGTCAGCCAGGCTATGGAGGGCTCTTCGTCTGCAGCACCGGCACCGAAAACCCCACAGCAGGAGCAAGTTCTAGCAATCAGCCAGGCTATGGATGGAGCTGCGCCAGTAGTTGCCTCTGGAAAACGAACTATCACGGCACCAAGTGATGTGCAGATTTATGACAACGGCTACAAGGTGGTTACAGGTGAGGATAAGAGCTTCTTTGGTTCGCTATTTGATTCCACGGTGTCAGGGCTTAAACAGATAGGAACCGCAGCAATTCCTGCCGTTGGCGATAACCTTTCACGACTTGTTGGGGGGATTGATAGTACAGGGATATTGAACGATCTTGTAATGCAGTCTACTGGGCAGAATAGTGCGATTGCGCGAGCTATTAGCCCATTAACAAGAAATGTTGGAGACTGGCTGAATGGGGGGATTCAACAAACCGCTAATAGCATTAGGGGAATATCAACTGGTGCCAATAACGCCATATTTGGCTCTGCTTCAGCTGTGCAAGAACCTTTTCTTGCTATGCCGCCACAACTCCCTACTGTAACCGATCTCGCACGAAGCGGAATAAGACAACCATTAACTACTGACACTATAAATAACGATCCTGCTATGTTGAAGGCGCTGGATAACATCTGCTCTATCCTGAACGATCTTCTGAATGTGAACAAGAACAATACAAAAGGCGATCCGGATAATGTTGTCAAAACATCGCAGCCGCAGCCGCGACCACGTGCGAGCACAACTATTAATGACCAGTCGCTGGATGCTCTGCTTGAGGATTAATACTGATGCTTTACGAAATAGACGCAAGACTTCAAACGAATGAGAGCGGTGTCATTATTGCAGAAGGAAGTACAGCAACCTGGATGGCCCGCCTTGACGAGTGGCTACGAACCCCTGAAGGGGGCGTTTATGGCTTACCGTCATGGGGAAACCCAATGGAGGAATTTAAGCACGAACCATTCGGTTCTGAAACTTCGCATATAGTTGAAGTGGCTATCGAAGGGAGAATGATGACAAAACTACGACAAGACCTACCCGGTTTAGATGTTCAGGGGATTCGCTGTACATCCATTTCTGAAGATTCTTTATTAATCAGTTTTTATGCGAAAGGTGGGAGCATGGATATTGTTATGCAGAAATCAAGCGAGGTGGGTGCGTGACGATTACCGAATTACTCGACAAATTTAATACCAAGCTGAATGAAAATCCCTGGTGGTCACGGTTTGTAAACAGTCAGTTTGTACAGATGCAGGCGGTGTTCGGTGCGCAGGTGATTTATATTGCACGCACATTTGCAAGTCGCGCTCTGACCGAGGGATTTATTTCAACTGCCACACGGAGAGCAAGCATTTTAGCGGGAGCTGAAGACCGCAGTTACGTCGGGAGATTTGTGAGTGCTTCATACGGCACAACTTCGATAATGAATAAAACAGATCGGGATATAACGTTGCCTGCGGGAGCTGAGTTGCTTGCCAGCGACCAAACGCCACTTGCAATTATTAACAGTGTTGTTGTTCCAGCCGGGGGGGCTGTACACGGTGTCGAAACCAAACAGCATGAAGCTGTGAGCGTGACATTTGATGTTGAAAAAGAAACCCCCTTTCTTACGCTGTTGCTTTCCAGGGAACTGACAAAAGAAGTATCCAGCCTCGATGTTACTGTGATTATTAATGGTGCAGAAGAGAAATGGACCTACAACCCATTATTTCGAATGTCAAGGGACAAGAGCAAACACTATGTATTGGCATATAAGCCAACGGAACAACTTGGCGTTAAATTTGGCGATGGTTCTATGGGTATGATGCCGCCAGCTGGGTGCCAGGTGCGAATTGATGTAATGGCAAGCCTCGGTGACTACACTTTGGCTGAAGGTCAAAAGTTAGAACCTGCTGGAAATATTGCGCAATATGTGGAGTCACTGGAATTTAAAACCGATTCGATTATTACCGGAGGCGGTGGAATGGAAACCACAGAAGAAACCCGAAACCGTGCACAGTATTATGTTGCCTACGATGAACAAGTCGTATGGGGAGGTGATTATCGTCAATTCATCCAGAACGCGGTACACGGTACGTCATGGCTTAACGTTTGGGGTGAAGCGTTACAAGAAAAAATAACCGGATTTGATGTGCGCAATATCAATAAGATTTTCTTTTGTGGGCATAAGCCGGGCGTAAGCCAGGAACAATTAAAGTCAGAAATACTTAAAGCCCTGGAGAATGTGCCAAATGAATTGAACAAGCGGTTCGAATATGTGGACACAAATGAACAGCCATTTACTATAAATTTCACAGGCATTGCACGTAAAAACGTTCTGATAGATGACGCCAAAAACGCCATTAGAAAGGCGTTAGAGGATAATTTTGGTCGTGATTCATCTTCATTTAGTTTGTTGTTACAGAGTGATGATGATTCCCAGCAATGCTATGCGCAGGTAAAAGTTAAAGATATTTGGCGTGTTATAGAATCACTGGATATGTTTCTCTCTTACGATATTACAACACAGAATATGAAGGATGCTGTTTACTTCAATGACTTTATTTATCTTGACGTAAGTTCATCTGCATTCAATATTTCCTATCCGTAATGAGGCTGAAATGAAAGAGAATTGGTTTAAGGAGCGGTTAACTAAAGCAAAACAGGATTCTAAGCTCTGGAGCGCCTTTATAGGCGCTTTACATGACGTCTGGGATGAAGCTGTAGAACCAATATTAACAAGAATAAGTAACAGAAAATCCTTCTTCACTATGGAAAGTGAGGATATGGATGCCCGCATTGCTGAATACGGGCGTTTTTTCGTTATTACTGAAAAAGATAAGGCCCGTAGGCCAATGCTTCTGGCACAACGTTTAGATGAAGTGCACTTTAAAGGCACTATCTTGCCTATTGAGCAGACATTCTGGCGAGAATTCGGTTGTATTCCTGTAAGTTGGGAACCGCTGTATGCTCCTGTAAATATAGAAAAACACCCCTATGGTTCATATTTTGCGACCGAAATAGAGATACCTACAGCACAGTCTCAATTCGGGGAGTTCTTCCTGACATCAAGGGGGCTGGTCGTTGTTGATCAGAACAAGCTATATCGCTCATATGGAGAGCAGGATAAAGAAGCCGCTGTGCAGAAATTGTTATCAGACTTCGAAACAGTAATAGCCCCTTTGTTGCCATTGCATATTGTTTTTGATGGCGTTTCGTTTCGGCTTAGTGCTGTATTCCCTGAAGTGGCAGAAATACTAAATTGCTTGTCTACGGATGTTTCGGTAATTGAAGGTATTTATGTTACTGAGAGTATGGCTGATATGCTATCCCGTAGTGATACCTCTTGCCAGGTAGACAATATTTCTCTTAACTCCATACCGAACAGAACGGCAGAAAGGAAATTACATCTTGATGTAACCCCACTCGATGCCTGGTCTTTAGATTACCACCTTCAACCTGTTTAATAATTCTTCCCCCGCGTTTGGGGGAAGAACAACGGAAATCACAAACTGAGCATACTCTCCTTTGGTTCATTGTTTATGAAGGGGCTATGTTCGTATGGCTGAAAATTTAAAGGCAAGAGATGGTAACCGCCTGTATAAGGCGCAATTGCTTTCCTACTATTATTCACGCCGCGCCGAGTCAGCGATCGGTAAAGGTGCGCGTTTTGTTATCTCTAAGGCGTATTGGTGCAAATCTAGTCTGGTAACTGCTAATGGTGCAGGTGGCTGGAATATAGCTGACATTCCACTCGATTTTAAATTGAGTGATGCTCAACAGTTTGCTGTGTCCGATCTGATATTGTCCAGCGTGGATGGGATTATCACTATCAATGCTGCTTTCCCTCAAGAAAGAATGCCGGATAACACGCCTTACGACTTTAACACGCTTGTGCTTGTCGATGCTGAGGAACAGGCTTTTGGTGTGCTTTGCAGCCAGCAAGACACCCTCTATAAAGGTAAACGTTACAGTATTCTTATGACAATCGAGCAAGTTGAGGGTTGATTATGGGGGCTGATAAAACGAAAAGCATAATGACACTATCCTCTGGTGTCTCACAGCCGTTGCTTGCTGATGTTCAATATTTCGAACTCTATAGTAGTTTGGCTCTTAACAGAAAACTAAAAAATATTGTTATGCCAGGCTTTTACTGTGGATTTGAACCAGTTCCCGGCACAGGGTTGAGTGTCCGTATAACTTCTGAAAACTCAGAAGGTAAAGGGGCTGCTTCAGTAGATGTAAATAATGTTCAGATATCCGTTCAGCAAATAGAAGATGTGACTGTCTCGGTAAAGGCAGGAGCTACCAACATTATTGTGCTGGAAGCCAATTTTGAACATGGTGTAAAAACGACCCAGGTAGATAGCGCATCTTCTGTCAGTGCTGCAAGAATTTACGCGCGTACGGACAATACTATTGGGCAGAATCAAATTGAATTATGTCGAGTTATCGTGCCTAGCGGCGCAACGGCTGTGACTAAAGAAATGATTGTGCTTAAATACCGAGTTAACCGTGCTGTTGGTGTCGAATTCTCTAATGAAATAAGCAGTACAGAAGAAAGAAAAGCGGCTACACCTCTGGCTGTCAAAACTCTCCATGATTTGGTTGATACAAAAGCTCCGCTCGATAGTCCGCATCTGTCAGGTACGCCGACTTCGCCAACACCTGAACCCGGTACAAACAACACACAGATCGCAAATGCGGCCTTTGTCTATGCTGCTATAAATGCGCTTATCAATGGTGCTCCGGGAACGATGGACACGCTGAAAGAAATTGCAGCAGCCATCAATAACGACCCAAAGTTCAGCGAAACTATCAATAAAGCACTGGCTCTTAAAGCTCCTTTGGCAAGCCCGGCGTTCACCGGTACGCCGACAGTGCCTACGGCCTCACAAGGCACAAATAGCACGCAGATCGCAAATACAGCCTTTGTTAAGGCAGCTATAACGGCACTTATCAACGGTGCACCTGGCACACTGGATACGCTTAAAGAAATAGCGGCTGCGATCAATAACGACCCGAATTTCAGCACAACTATCAACAATGCTCTGGCTCTTAAAGCTCCTTTAGCAAGTCCTGCATTAACGGGAATACCTACTGCGCCTACCGCTGCACAGGGTACGAATAACACGCAGATTGCTACGACCGCTTATGTAAGAGCTGCTATCTCTGCATTGGTCGGCTCATCACCTGAAGCTCTTGATACCCTGAATGAGCTTGCAGCAGCACTGGGCAATGACCCGAACTTTGCGACAACAATGACAAATGCGCTGGCAGGCAAACAGCCTCTGGATGCAACTTTAACCGCGCTTGCTGGTCTTACGACAGGCGCAAATAAATTGCCGTACTTTACCGGTACAGACACTGTTTCCCAGACTGATTTAACGTCAGTCGGTCGCGATATCCTGGCTAAAACAAGCACACTGGCTGTTATCCAATACCTTGGTTTAAGAGAAATCGGAACCAGCGGCGAAAAGATCCCCCTGTTGAGCACAGCTAATACCTGGAGTTCTCAACAGACTTTCAAAGGTAAGACAGCGTTTTCAGCCGCTGCTACATTCAGTGCCGGGATAGCAGGAGCCATCGATCCGGAAGACATTGGCGGCCAGACGGTTGATCTTAACAACCTGACCATCAGGTCAGATGTCGGGGCAATTAAATATTATTATTGTCCAACCTCTGGAGGTGGTGCAAATATTACCAACAAGCCTGACGGCGTAACCGGTAACTTTTTGCTCCGTGTAGAGTCGACTCGCAAAGTTTCTGCTTCGGATTATGCGAACATGCAAACGCTGATCAGCAACGACACAAAACGTATATACGTTCGCTTTGTTGTTAATGGAAGCTGGGCAGCGTGGAGTCAGGTTGTTGTTTCCGGATGGGGTCAGGATGTAAGTGTTAAGTCTCTTAGTGCCGTGGCTCTTAGTGGATCTTTGACAGGCAATGCATCAACCGCAACAAAACTGCAAACAGCACGCACAATAGGCGGAGTGTCATTCGATGGTAGTGCCAATATCGACCTGCCAGGTGTGAATAAAGCAGGTAATCAGAGCACTACCGGCAATGCGGCAACTGCTACAAAACTACAGACGGCAAGAACTATCGGCGGAGTTAGCTTTGATGGTACTGCGAATATTAATTTACCTGGTGTTAACGTTGCGGGTAATCAGAATACATCCGGTAATGCAGCGACAGCGACCAAGTTACAAACCGCTAGAACTATAAATGGGGTGTTGTTTGACGGTTCTAAAAACATTGAGCTAACTCCAAGGTCTATAGGCACGATCAACTCAACAACAATGTCTTTTAGTGGTGGTACTGGATGGTTCAAGCTGGCAACTGTAACCATGCCACAGTCCAGTTCCGTGGTTTACATAAGCCTGATTGGTGGTTCTGGATATAATGTTAACTCCCCTATGCAGGCTGGTATATCTGAACTTGTTCTTCGTGCGGGAAATGGGAATCCAAAAGGTCTTACTGGTGCGTTATGGCGACGGACATCGGTTGGATTTACTAATTTTGCATGGGTGAATACATCCGGTGATACCTATGATGTTTATGTTGAAATAGGTAATTACACCACACGTGTTAATATTCAGTGGGATTATACCAGTAACGCCAGCGTAACGATTCATACATCACCATCTTATACAGCGAATAAACCAACAGGCCTGACAGATGGAACTGTATATGTAATTTACAGTTCGCACATTAAACCGACCGCCACGGATGTCGGCGCATTACCAATAACCGGAGGAAATCTCAACGGCGGTTTAACGGCTACTGGTGAGATCATTTCAAAATCGGCGAATGGTCTGCGCATTGCCTACGGAAACTACGGATTCTTTATCCGAAACGATGGTTCAAACACATATTTCATGTTGACCAATTCGGGTAACAGCCTGGGAACCTATAATAATTTAAGGCCGCTTATCATTAACAATGCCAATGGTACTGTTACGATCGGTAATGGACTCAATGTTACTGGCGGCATCAATGTTAGTTTGACCGGCAATGCTGCAACTGCTACTAAACTGCAAACAGCACGCACAATAGGCGGAGTGTCATTCGATGGTAGTGCCAATATCGACCTGCCGGGCGTGAATAAAGCAGGTAATCAGAGCACTACCGGTAATGCCGCAACCGCAACGAAACTACAGACTGCACGCACTATCAACGGTGTTAAGTTTGATGGTTCTGCAAATATTACTTTAACTGCTGCTAACCTTGGCCTGAGCGATTCAAGCGGATATGTTGGGCGTTTGGTGAATACCCGGGTTTTCACTTCATCAGGTACGTATACCCCGACGCCAGGAACAAAACGAATCAGGGTCACAATAACGGGCGGCGGTGGCGGAGGGGGCGGCTGCAAGGCTATATCCAATAATGAAACGTTTTTCGGTGCTGGCGGTGGGGCCGGTGGAACAATAATTTCAATAATGACCCCGACACAGAATAGTTATCCAGTCACTATCGGCGCAGGTGGGGCCGGTGGTGTTAGTGCGACGTACGGCATCAATGGCGGTAATAGCTTATTCGCATCGTTAATTGCTCCTGGTGGCGCAGGCGGCGGAAAGTCAGGAGTCACAAACACAAACGGTGGTAACGGAGGTGTGCCGAGTACTGGCGATATAAACATCATTGGTGGATGTGGAGGCGACGGTCAGTCCGGAAATATCGGCGTCAGCGGTGAAGGCGGAACATCGTACTGGGGTGGCGGTGGACGCGCAGGCGCTGGCGGTGGTGTTAGCGGCAAGGCATATGGTTCAGGTGGCGGTGGTGCATACGATGCCGGTTATAGCGGAACCAGTATGACGGGCGGGAAAGGCGCTGCAGGGATTTGTATTATCGAGGAGTTTGCATAATGAATGCGTCATATGCAGTTATTGAAAATGGGATGGTTGTGAATGTCATTGTCTGGGATGGCGAGGCTGAATTCACAGTGCCGGATAATCAGCAGCTCATTAATATTTCTGATATCAGTGAGCAGCCCGGAATCGGCTGGGGGTATTCAGAAGGGGGATTTACTGCACCACCCACTCAGGAACGTTCTCATGATGAACTGGTAGCTGACGCTGAACAGAAAAAACAGTCGCTGTTAGACGCAGCAATGGCCAATATCAGCGTGATTCAGTTAAAGCTGCAGGCCGGGCGCAAACTGACGCAAGAGGAAACTACCCGACTTAACGTTGTGCTGGATTATATCGAGGCTGTGACGGCAACAGATACCAGCACCGCACCTGATATTATTTGGCCTGTTTTCCCTGCAAGCAGATAAATACCGTCATTTTGTGTGAATAACGGTACAACTGCGCTTAGCTGCTTGTCAGACACAATCACTTCAACATAGGGCGAAGCCTAATCCAATCAGGAGGTTCGCCACTATGGCTCAGGATTACCACCACGGAGTGCGCGTTGTTGAAGTCAACGAAGGCACTCGATCCATTACCACGGTGAGCACCGCCATCGTGGGCATGGTCTGCACGGGCGATGATGCCGATGCAAAAATGTTCCCTCTTAATAAACCCGTGCTGATCACTGATGTGCTTACTGCCAGCGGTAAGGCGGGTGAATCCGGTACGCTGGCCCGCTCGCTGGATGCCATCGCTGACCAGGCAAAACCCGTGACCGTTGTTGTGCGTGTGCCGCAGGGTGAAACGGAAGAAGAAACCACGACCAATATCATCGGCGCAGTGACTGCTGAAGGTAAAAAAACTGGTATGAAAGCCCTGTTATCTGCCCAGTCACAGCTCGGTGTTAAACCGCGCATTCTCGGCGTGCCGGGGCACGATAATAAAGCCGTTGCTACTGAGTTGCTGGGCGTGGCGCAAAGCCTGCGTGGGTTTGCTTACCTGTCAGCGTATGGCTGCAAGACGGTGCAGGAGGCGATCACTTACCGTGAAAACTTCAGTCAGCGTGAAGGGATGCTGATTTGGCCTGACTTTACTGGCTGGGACACGGTGCTGAATGCCGACGCAACGGCATATGCCACCGCCCGTGCGCTTGGTCTGCGTGCCAAAATTGATGAGCAGACAGGGTGGCACAAAAGCCTGTCCAACGTGGGCGTGAACGGTGTCACCGGAATTTCTGCTGATGTGTTCTGGGATCTGCAGGACCCGGCAACTGATGCGGGACTGCTTAACCAGAACGATGTTACCACACTTATCCGCAAAGACGGCTTTCGCTTCTGGGGTTCCCGCTGCCTGAGTGATGACCCACTCTTTGCCTTCGAAAACTACACCCGCACGGCGCAGGTGCTGATGGACACGATGGCAGAAGCGCCAATGTGGGCGGTCGACAAACCGCTGAATCCGTCGCTGGCCCGCGACATTATCGAAGGTATCCGCGCCAAAATGCGCAGCCTGATCAGTCAGGGCTATCTCATTGGTGGCGATTGCTGGCTGGATGAGTCGGTGAACGACAAAGACACTCTGAAAGCTGGAAAACTCACCATCGACTACGACTACACACCAGTGCCGCCACTTGAAAACCTGATGCTGCGTCAGCGCATCACCGATCAGTACCTGGTGAATTTCTCCAGCCAGGTCAGCGCGTAAGGGGACAACATGGCTTTACCACGCAAATTAAAACACCTGAACCTGTTTAACGACGGGAACAACTGGCAGGGGATCGTTGAGTCGCTGACGCTGCCGAAATTCACCCGCAAATATGAGAAGTATCGCGGTGGCGGAATGCCGGGTGCAGTGGATGTGGATCTGGGGCTGGATGATAGTGCGCTGGACACAGAATTTTCCATTGGTGGTACTGAACTGCTGCTGTTTAAGCAGATGGGCAAAGCCACGGTGGATGGTATCCAGTTGCGCTTTACCGGCTCTATTCAGCGTGACGATACCGGGGAAGTGCAGGCCGTGGAGCTTGTGGTGCGTGGACGTCACAAAGAAGTGGATTCCGGCGAGTGGAAGACGGGCGAAAGCAACACCACCAAAGTGACCAGTACCAACAGCTACGCGAAGCTGACTATCAATGGTGAGGTGCTCTATGAAGTGGACCTTATCAACATGGTGGAAATTGTGGACGGCGTGGACCTGATGGAAGCGCACCGCAACGCCCTCGGCCTCTGATGTATCTGAACGGCGCGGGATTCCGCGCCAGAACCCAATTTACAGGACAGAAAAATGAGCGATAAGCAGACTGAAAAGACTATTCAACTGGATACCCCTATCAAGCGCGGTAAAACGGAAATCACCGAAATTGTGCTGCGTAAACCGCAGTCCGGTGCACTGCGCGGTACACGCCTGCAGGCTATTATGGATATGGATGTGAACGCGATGATGACCGTGATCCCCCGCATCTCCAGCCCGGCACTGACTGCACAGGAAATTGCAGAGATGGACCCGGCAGATCTCACCGCTATGTCGGTTGAGGTTGTCACTTTTTTGTTGAAGAAGTCGGTACTTGCCGGTTTACCGACAGCCTGACGGTTGACGATCTGGTGGCTGATATCGCCACCATCTTTCACTGGCCGCCATCCGTTACTGACGTTATGCCGCTGACCGAAGTGCTGGAATGGCGGTATAAAGCGATTCAGAGAAGCGGGGCCAACGATGAGTGATAATAACCTGCGCCTGCAGGTCATTCTTAATGCGGTTGACAAACTCACCCGCCCATTCCGTGCTGCACAGGCCAGTTCGAAAGAGCTGGCTGGCGCAATTCAGAATACCCGAAACAGCCTCAAAGAACTGAATAAGCAGGCTGGCAGAATTGATGAATTTCGCAAGACGCGCTCGCAACTAGCCATAACAGCCAACAACCTGAACGCAGCCCGCGAAGAGGCGGCAAAACTCGCCACACAATTTGCTGCCACTAACAGGCCAACCGCCGCGCAGGCAAAGTTATTCAGTCAGGCCAAAACACGAGTACAGGAACTTCAGCAGACCTATAACGGCTTGTTGGGGGCGGTCCAGAGACAACGTCAGGCACTTAAAGAATCAGGGATTGATACCAGACAACTCAGTAGTGCCCAGCGAGAACTTAAGAAAAATGCTGAAGAAACAAGGCAGGCACTGGAGGGCCAGCAAAAAGCACTTAAACGTCTGGGTGAACAACAGGCACGGATGAACGCTGCCAGAGAACAATACTCAAGACGGCTTGAAGTGCGCGATCGCATCGCAGGAGCCGGAGCCACTACCACGGCTGCAGGGCTGGCAATGGGTGCGCCAGTGATGGCGGCAGTAAAAAGCTATACCAGCATGGAAGATGCCATGAAAGGTGTGGCAAAGCAGGTCAATGGTCTGCGTGACGATAATGGCAACCGCACTGCACGTTTTTATGAAATGCAGGATGCCATCAAGGCTGCCAGCGAACAGTTGCCGATGGAAAACGGTGCGGTGGACTTCGCTGCACTGGTTGAAGGTGGTGCGCGCATGAACGTCGCAAACCCTGACGACAGCTGGGAAGACCAGAAACGTGACCTGCTGGCCTTCGCCAGTACGGCAGCAAAGGCGGCAACAGCCTTTGAGCTGCCAGCGGAAGAACTGTCAGAAAGTCTGGGGAAAATCGCCCAGCTCTACAAAATACCTACCCGCAATATTGAACAACTCGGCGATGCGCTGAACTATCTGGATGATAACGCCATGTCGAAAGGGGCGGACATCATTGATGTGATGCAACGTCTGGGCGGTGTGGCTGACCGTCTGGATTATCGTAAAGCGGCGGCATTGGGTTCCACCTTTCTGACACTGGGCGCTGCGCCGGAGGTTGCAGCCAGTGCAGCAAACGCGATGGTGCGTGAATTGTCCATTGCCACCATGCAAAGCAAGAGTTTCTTTGAAGGGATGAATCTGCTGAAACTCAATCCTGAAGTGATTGAAAAGCAGATGACGAAGGATGCGATGGGAACTATCCAGCGTGTGCTGGAGAAGGTGAACGCACTGCCGCAGGACAAGCGTCTGTCTGCCATGACCATGTTGTTTGGTAAAGAGTTTGGTGATGATGCGGCGAAACTGGCAAACAACCTTCCGGAACTGCAGCGCCAGCTAAAACTGACAGCGGGCAATGATGCGCTCGGTTCCATGCAGAAAGAATCCGACATCAACAAAGACTCACTTTCCGCTCAGTGGTTGCTGGTCAAAACCGGAACGCAGAACACCTTCAGCAGCCTGGGCGAAACGCTGCGCCAGCCGCTGATGGATATTCTGTACACGGTGAAAGGCATCACGGGGGCGTTGCGCCGCTGGGTGGAAGCTAACCCGGAACTGACAGGCACACTGATGAAAGTAGCGGCTGTTATGGCTGCGGTTACCGTAGGCCTCGGCACCTTAGCGGTGGCGCTGGCTGCAGTGCTGGGGCCGCTGGCAGTCATCCGTCTGGGATTCTCTGTGCTGGGTATCAAAACGTTACCTTCCGTTACGGCAGCAGTAACACGAACCAGCAGCGCGTTGTCCTGGTTAGCTGGCGCTCCACTGGCACTGCTGCGACGCGGGCTTGCTTCATCGGGCAACGCAGCGGGTTTACTTACTGCGCCGTTGTCGTCTTTGCGCCGCACGGCATCACTGACGGGAAATGTCCTGAAAACTGTAGCAGGTGCGCCGGTTGCACTTTTGCAGTCTGGATTATCCGGTTTACGTGCTGTTGCTGTGATGTTTATGAATCCTCTGGCGGTACTGCGCGGTGGACTGGCCGCCGCAGGCACGGTGCTGCGAGTACTGGCATCTGGTCCACTGGCGATGCTGCGCGTTGCCCTGTATGCCGTATCTGGTCTGTTAGGTACTCTGCTCAGTCCGATAGGTCTTGTGGTTACTGCACTGGCGGGCGTGGCGCTGGTTGTGTGGAAATACTGGCAACCCATCACCGCATTTCTTGGTGGCGTGGTGGAAGGATTCAAAGCGGCGGCAGGTCCCGTCAGTGCAGCATTCGAACCGCTTAAGCCCGTGTTCCAGTGGATTGGCGATAAAGTACAGGCGCTGTGGGGCTGGTTTACTGATCTGCTGACGCCCATTAAGTCGACCTCTGCCGAACTGCAGAGTGCAGCGGCAATGGGGCGGAGATTCGGGGAGGCACTGGCGGAAGGGCTGAATATGGTCATGCATCCGCTGGACTCCCTGAAATCCGGCGTTTCCTGGTTGCTGGAGAAGCTCGGCATTGTCAGTAAAGAGGCCGCAAAGGCAAAACTGCCGGAAAGCGTGACGCGTCAGCAACCTGCGACGGTGAATGCAGACGGTAAAGTGATGATTCCATCGGGTGGTTTTCCGTCATGGGGATATGGCTTTGCGGGGATGTATGACAGCGGCGGCTATATCCCGCGTGGGCAGTTTGGCATCGTCGGTGAAAACGGGCCGGAAATTGTTAACGGCCCGGCAAACGTGACCAGCCGGAGAAATACAGCTGCACTGGCTGCCGTTGTCGCCGGAATGATGGGTGTTGCTGCCGCGCCAGCAGAGCTTCCACCGTTGCATCCTTTGGCGCTTCCCGCGAAAGGCGGTGAAGCAATTGTGAGTCGCGCAGCCACTGTGCCGCCTGTTTACCGGATTGAAGCACCGACGCAGATCATCATCCAGACACAGCCAGGACAAAGTGCGCAGGATATTGCGCGGGAGGTGGCCCGCCAGCTTGATGAACGTGAACGCAGGCTGAAGGCAAAAGCCAGGAGTAACTACAGCGATCAGGGGGGATACGACGCATGATGATGGTGCTGGGATTGTACGTGTTTATGCTGCGCACCGTGCCGTATCAGGAACTGCAGTATCAACGCAGCTGGCGACATGCGGCTAACAGCCGGGTAAATCGTCGTCCGTCCACGCAGTTTCTGGGACCGGACAATGACATGCTGACGCTTTCCGGTGTTCTTATGCCGGAGATAACAGGCGGCAGGCTGTCGTTGCTGGCACTTGAGCAGATGGCAGAACAGGGGAAAGCATGGCCTCTGATTGAAGGCAGCGGCACGATTTACGGCATGTATGTGATTGAGGGACTGAATCAGACTAAAACGGAGTTTTTCCGCGACGGTATGCCGCGCCGGATTGAGTTCACCCTGTCGCTCAAACGGGTGGATGAATCCCTGTCCGATATGTTCGGTGATCTCAGTGCGCAACTGAATAATCTGCAGGGAACGGCAACATCTGCCTTAAGCGATATCAGTAAAACGGTGGGAGGGCTTCTGTCGTGAATTTCAGCTCTGAACTGCTTAACAAAGGCAACAAAACTCCGGCATTCAGCATCAGTATTGAAGGCAGGGATATCACCACTGTGCTGGACAACCGCCTGATGGGGCTGACGCTGACGGATAACCGGGGATTTGAAGCGGACCAGCTTGATCTGGAGCTGGACGACGCCGATGGAAAAATCGTGCTGCCGCGCCGTGGTGCGGTCATTACGCTGGCGCTGGGCTGGAAGGGGCAGCCGCTTTTCCCGAAAGGGGCATTCACGGTGGACGAGATTGAACACACTGGCGCACCGGACCGCCTGACTATCCGGGCGCGAAGTGCTGATTTTCGGGAAACCCTGAATACCCGCCGTGAAAAATCGTGGCATAACACCACCATCGGGGAAGTGGTGAAGGAAATAGCCGCGCGGCACAAGCTGAAGATGGCACTGGGTAAAGAGCTGTCGGATAAGCCCGTGGAGCATATAGACCAGACCAATGAGAGTGACGGCAGTTTTCTGATGCGACTGGCGCGACAGTACGGTGCCATCGCGTCGGTGAAAAATGGCAATCTGTTATTCATCCGGCAGGGGCAGGGCAAAAGCGCCACTGGTAAACCACTGCCAGTGATCACTATCACACGCAAGGACGGCGACAGTCACCGATTTACCCTGGCAGATCGCGGAGCCTACACGGGCGTAATTGCCAGCTGGTTGCATACCCGTGAACCCGCGAAGAAAGAAAGCACCACGGTGAAGCGTAAGCGCAGAACTAAGAAGCAGAAGAAAGAGCCGGAAGCGAAGCAGGGCGATTACCTGGTGGGTACGGATGAAAACGTGCTGGTACTTAATCGCACCTATGCCAACCGGGGCAACGCTGAACGGGCAGCGAAAATGCAGTGGGAACGTCTGCAACGCGGCGTTGCGTCATTCTCGCTACAACTGGCGGAAGGGCGGGCAGATCTCTACACGGAAATGCCTGTGAAGGTCAGTGGTTTTAAACAGCCGATAGATGATGCGGAATGGACCATTACGACTCTGACACATACCGTCAGCCCGGATAACGGTTTTACGACCAGTCTGGAGCTTGAAGTGAGGATTGATGATTTCGAAATGGAATGATTCTTCGCAATGGAGAACTTTTAAGTTTGCAAAATGGAATAATGCGGTATCATTATTGTGAATTTAGCAAAAATGGGGAGAACTCGAAAAATGATGATTTGCCCACTGTGTGGAAGTGCCGCCCATACTCGCAGCAGTTTTCAGGTATCTTCATTGACCAAAGAGCGTTACAACCAGTGCCAGAATATTAACTGCAGCCATACTTTTGTAACCCATGAAACTTTTGTTCGTTCGATTGCAACGCCAAAAGAGTCAAATCCGGTTCAGCCGCATCCAATGAAATCAGGACAGGTGGCGCTCTCTCTTTGATGCTGCCGCCATTTTGTCGCCATCGTTAAAAAACAGTGCTTCTAACGTCATGATTTTAAACGGCATAAATTTCAGGCAACAAAAAACCCATCAACCTTGAACCGAAATGGCGGGGTTGATGGGCTCCACAAAATGGGGACATCAAAGAAAAGCAGTGGCACTAATTAAGACTGATGCCCTGCGGAAAAGTTCTGCGGTTGTGCAAAAAAATTTCATTTTCAGGGCAACTTCAGTTTTATCCTAATCCTGGCCATACCATGACGATGATTGTCCCTGCCAGCGTCAGCAGGACGTTGGCGATTGCGTAGGTGCCCGCATAGCCCAGCGCAGGGATGTTACTGCGAGCTGTATCACTGATGATCTCCATTGCCGGCGCGCAGGTGCGTGCGCCCATCATTGCGCCGAACAACAGTGCGCGGTTCATTCGCAATACATAAGCACCGAACAAGAAACAGATAACCACGGGCACAAGACTGACAATTAATCCGGCAATCAACATCTGACCGCCAATCGCGCCCAGGCCGTTATTAATACCGCTACCGGCGCTCAGACCAACGCCTGCCATAAACACCATCAAGCCGAACTCTTTCACCATGCTTAATGCACCTTGCGGAATGTAACCGAAGGTCGGGTGGTTAGCACGCATAAAGCCCAGCATAATTCCGGCGAATAACAACCCGGCAGCGTTCCCCATGCCGAAACTGAATGTGCTGAACTGGAAGGTGATCATCCCGATCATCAGCCCAATAACAAAGAAGGCGCAAAATGCCAGCAGGTCAGTGACCTGGCTGTGAATCGAGATAAAGCCGATGCGATCGGCGATGGTTTTTACGCGACGGGCATCACCGCTGACTTGTAAAACGTCACCTTTGTTAAGCACGACGTTGTCATCTATCGGCATCTCAATCTGGCTACGAATGACGCGGTTAAGGAAGCAACCGTGATCGGTCAACTTCAGTTGTGCGAGACGTTTACCTACAGCGTTATGGTTTTTAACGACCACTTCTTCAGTGACGATACGCATGTCGAGAAGGTCACGATCGAAAACTTCTTTACCGTTACGGAAGCTGGGATCGAGTCGGGCATGGGCGTCGGGATAGCCTACCAACGCTATTTCATCGCCCATTTGTAGCACGGCATCACCGTCTGGATTTGCCAGAATCCCGTTACGTCGAATACGTTCAATGTAGCAGCCGGTTTGTCGATAAATACCCAGTTCACGCAGATTTTTGCCGTCGGTCCAGGCCACCAGCTCCGGGCCGACGCGATAGGCGCGGATCACCGGTAAATAAACCTTACGGTTGGCATCAGTGTCCAGGCCACGTTCGCGGGCGATTTGCTGGGCGCTGGTCTGTAAGTCCTGATGCTGCAATTTCGGCAAGTAACGCGCACCAACAATCAAACTCACCAGACCGATTAAATAGGTTAAGGCATATCCGAGGCTCAGATTATCCAGTGCCAGTGAGAGCTGCCTGCTTTCCATGCCGGAATGACGCAGTGTATCGCCAGCACCGACCAGAACCGGTGTCGACGTCATAGAGCCTGCTAACATACCGGCCGTCAGGCCAATATCCCAGCCAAACAGCTTACCTAACCCTAAGGCGATCACCAGCGCACTGCCAACCATCACCAGTGCTAACATTAGGTAATTTTTCCCATCGCGAAAAAAAATGGAAAAAAAGTTCGGTCCGGCTTCGACCCCGACGCAGAAAATAAACAGCATAAAGCCAAGATTAAGCGCATCGGTGTTAATGCTGAAATGTTGTTGGCCTAATAACAGCGATACGACTAAAACGCCAATGGAATTACCCAGTTGGATCGAACCAAGTCGTAACTTTCCGAGACATAGCCCAAGCGCGAGGACCACAAATAATAACAGAATGTAATTCCCATTTAACAATTCGGCGACGTTTATATTCACGGAGGCTAACTTCTTGTTTACTAGTAAGCTGTTGAAAGAAATGGTAATTTACGATAATGTTTTTTACCAGAATTCAGGGCGCAGATTCATTCAGCGCACCTAAACGATAGTAAAGTAACAATATATTTTACTAGTGTAATCACATTAGGTATCAACGGCTATATGAATTGCGTTGGCCTATATTAGCATGGAATGCGAAGCGGCTTTATCTTACTGAACGCCACACTGGCGAAAAATGTGTTCGATAGACGCAGTGTCAGGAGGAACGAGTGAAACATAAACAACGTTGGGCGGGGGCAATCTGCTGTTTTGTCCTCTTCATTGTGGTGTGCCTTTTTCTGGCGACGCACATGAAAGGCGCTTTTCGGGCTGCCGGGCATCCTGAAATCGGCTTGCTGTTTTTCATTCTTCCTGGAGCAGTTGCCAGTTTCTTTTCACAGCGTAGAGAAGTCCTGAAACCTCTATTTGGCGCAATGCTGGCGGCACCCTGTTCAATGCTTATTATGCGGCTGTTTTTTTCACCGACCCGCTCATTCTGGCAAGAGCTGGCATGGTTACTAAGCGCGGTGTTCTGGTGTGCGCTGGGGGCACTGTGTTTCTTATTTATCAGTAGTTTGTTTAAACCACAGCACAGAAAAAATCAGTAAAGCCCTCAACGCGAGGGCTTGTCAGACGATCAGGCGTCCAGATTTTCTTTCACCCATGCAGCAAAATCGGTATAGCCGCCGATATGTTGCTGATCGACAAAAATCTGCGGCACGGTTTCTACGGGTTTACCTGCCTTTTGTTGTAGATCTTCTTTAGTGATCCCTTCCGCACGAATATCTACATACTGATACTGAAAATCATCGCGTTCATTGCTCAATTTCTCAGCCAGATCTTTTGCACGCACACAGTAAGGGCAACCCGGACGACCAAAAATAACGGTTTGCATTATTTCTCTCCTCATAGATTTATGCCTGTAATGATCACGCTAAAATGTATTCGCTGAAAGTAGGTTTAACCTGTTGCATTAATTGCTAAAAGCTATAACTGTTAAACACAATACAGTGAAAAGTTTTAGACTGAAGGCTCACTTTGCAGAGGGAAGCGTATGCGCGCGATCGGTAAATTGCCTAAAAGCGTGTTGATACTGGAATTTATCGGAATGATGTTGCTGGCGGTGGCGCTGCTGTCGGTAAGCGACTCCCTGTCGCTGCCTGAGCCATTTTCTCGGCCAGAAGTGCAGATTCTGATGATTTTTCTCGGTGTTTTGCTCATGCTTCCCGCTGCGGTGGTGGTTATTCTTCAGGTGGCAAAACGTCTTGCCCCACAGCTGATGAACCGTCCACCGCAATATTCACGTTCAGAAAGAGAAAAAGATAATGACGCCAACCATTGAACTTATTTGTGGCCATCGCTCCATTCGCCATTTCACTGATGAACCCATTTCCGAAGCGCAGCGTGAGGCGATTATTAACAGCGCCCGTGCGACGTCCAGTTCCAGTTTTTTGCAGTGCAGTAGCATTATTCGCATTACCGACAAAGCGTTACGTGAAGAACTGGTGACGCTGACCGGCGGGCAAAAACACGTAGCGCAAGCGGCGGAGTTCTGGGTGTTCTGTGCCGACTTTAACCGCCATTTACAGATCTGTCCGGATGCTCAGCTCGGCCTGGCGGAACAACTGTTGCTCGGTGTCGTTGATACGGCAATGATGGCGCAGAATGCATTAATCGCAGCGGAATCGCTGGGATTGGGCGGGGTATATATCGGCGGCCTGCGCAATAATATTGAAGCGGTGACGAAACTGCTTAAATTACCGCAGCATGTTCTGCCGCTGTTTGGGCTGTGCCTTGGCTGGCCAGCGGATAATCCGGATCTTAAGCCGCGTTTACCGGCCTCCATTTTGGTGCATGAAAACAGCTATCAACCGCTGGATAAAGGCGCACTGGCGCAGTATGACGAGCAACTGGCGGAATATTACCTCACCCGTGGCAGCAATAATCGCCGGGATACCTGGAGCGATCATATCCGCCGAACAATCATTAAAGAAAGCCGCCCATTTATTCTGGATTATTTGCACAAACAGGGTTGGGCGACGCGCTAAAACCGCCACGTCGATGTATGATACGCGGGCTTTTGACCAGGTCTGACAGAGAGGTGCAGGGTGAAAATTGCCATATTGTCCCGGGATGGAACGCTCTATTCGTGTAAGCGGCTGCGTGAAGCCGCTATACAGCGCGGTCACCTGGTTGAAATTCTTGATCCGCTTTCTTGCTACATGAACATAAATCCTGCGGCGTCTTCTATTCACTACAAAGGCCGCAAGTTACCCCATTTTGACGCAGTGATCCCGCGTATTGGCACCGCCATTACCTTTTATGGGACGGCGGCACTGCGCCAGTTCGAGATGCTGGGGAGCTATCCGCTCAATGAGTCGGTCGCCATTGCCCGGGCGCGTGACAAATTGCGTTCCATGCAACTGCTGGCGCGTCAGGGCATCGACCTGCCTGTCACGGGCATTGCGCATTCGCCGGATGATACCAGCGATTTAATCGACATGGTCGGTGGTGCGCCGCTGGTGGTCAAGCTGGTTGAAGGCACGCAGGGAATTGGCGTCGTGTTGGCGGAGACGCGTCAGGCGGCGGAAAGCGTGATTGACGCTTTCCGCGGTCTGAACGCGCATATTCTGGTGCAGGAATATATCAAAGAGGCGCAAGGGTGCGATATCCGCTGTCTGGTTGTTGGCGATGAAGTGGTCGCTGCGATTGAACGGCGGGCGAAAGAGGGCGATTTTCGTTCCAATTTGCATCGTGGCGGCGCGGCAAGCGTCGCCAGTATCACACCACAGGAGCGTGAAATCGCGATAAAAGCCGCGCGAACGATGGCGCTGGACGTTGCTGGTGTGGATATTCTGCGTGCTAATCGCGGGCCGTTGGTGATGGAAGTGAATGCGTCGCCAGGGCTGGAAGGAATAGAAAAAACAACCGGTATCGACATCGCGGGTAAAATGATCCGCTGGATCGAACGCCACGCTACGACGGAATATTGCCTGAAAACGGGTGGTTAGTCGCAATCACATTACTGATCATGGTTTTGCCTGCGCTTTTTGCGTAAGCTGTGCCGGTCTTTTTATCGGAAGAGGTTGTACAAAATTATGACATCGCTGGTCGTTCCTGGTCTGGATACGTTGCGTCAATGGCTCGATGACCTGGGGATGAGTTTTTTTGAATGTGATAACTGTCAGGCTCTGCATCTGCCCCATATGCAGAATTTCGACGGTGTCTTTGATGCCAAAATCGATCTGATCGATAACACGATCCTGTTTTCTGCCATGGCGGAAGTCCGACCTTCAGCCGTATTGCCGCTGGCGGCGGATTTATCTGCCATCAATGCTAGTTCGCTGACCGTGAAAGCATTTCTTGATATGCAGGATGATAATCTGCCAAAGCTGGTGGTTTGCCAGTCTTTATCCGTTATGCAGGGCGTAACCTATGAGCAGTTTGCATGGTTCGTGCGTCAGAGCGAAGAGCAGATTTCGATGGTCATTCTTGAAGCTAATGCCCATCAACTGCTGTTACCGACTGACGATGAAGGGCAAAACAACGTTACCGAAAACTATTTCCTCCACTGATAACTCCTTTCGAGCACGCAGTCGCTGGTGCAGTGGCTGCGCGCTGCAAAATTATCTGCTGTTTTTAACCTTTTCTTAAAGATTGTTTCACTTATCTTGTGTCGATTTGGCTTTATCACATAGAGCAAATACGCATAAAAATTTGTTAAATACCGTTTTTTAATCCGAGCTATAGTCTCAAACCCTGGCTAAAGTTATTCTTGCGATGCTTTTATATAGCGAGCAGTGCTGGCCGGGAGAGAGTTCTCTTTTCTTACACCGCGCCGATAAAAAATATGCACGTTTATTGCATATCTTTCAGTGTGACAACTTTTGTTCGTTTGTTAACGAACTTTCAGAAGGAAAGAGATATGACCGCCTTAAATAAAAAATGGCTATCGGGTCTGGTTGCGGGTGCTCTGATGGCCGTCTCTGTCGGCACGCTCGCGGCTGAACAAAAAACACTCCACATTTATAACTGGTCTGATTATATCGCCCCGGACACGGTGGCCAATTTTGAAAAAGAAACCGGTATTAAAGTCGTCTACGATGTTTTCGACTCTAACGAAGTACTGGAAGGCAAATTAATGGCCGGGAGTACCGGCTTTGATCTGGTGGTTCCATCTGCCAGCTTTCTGGAGCGCCAGTTGACTGCGGGAGTTTTCCAGCCGCTGGACAAAAGCAAATTGCCGGAGTGGAAGAATCTCGACCCGGAACTGCTGAAGCTGGTCGCCAAACACGATCCCGACAATAAATTTGCTATGCCCTATATGTGGGCGACGACCGGGATTGGCTATAACGTTGATAAAGTTAAAGCGGTGCTGGGCGAAAACGCGCCCGTCGATAGCTGGGACTTGATCCTCAAACCTGAAAATCTGGAAAAACTGAAAAGCTGCGGTGTCTCTTTCCTGGATGCGCCAGAAGAAGTTTTTGCTACCGTGTTGAATTATCTCGGCAAAGATCCCAACAGCACTAAAGCGGATGATTACACCGGACCGGCAACAGATCTGCTGTTAAAGCTGCGCCCGAACATTCGTTATTTCCATTCATCTCAATACATTAACGACCTGGCAAACGGCGATATTTGCGTCGCTATCGGCTGGGCAGGTGATGTCTGGCAGGCGTCAAACCGCGCGAAGGAAGCGAAGAATGGCGTGAATGTCTCGTTCTCGATTCCAAAAGAAGGGGCGATGGCGTTCTTTGATGTATTCGCCATGCCTGCGGATGCCAAAAACAAAGACGAAGCCTATCAGTTCCTGAATTACCTGCTGCGCCCGGATGTAGTAGCGCATATTTCCGACCATGTGTTCTATGCCAACGCCAATAAAGCAGCCACGCCGCTGGTGAGTGCGGAAGTCCGTGAGAACCCGGGTATTTATCCGCCTGCGGATGTTCGTGCGAAGCTGTTCACTCTGAAAGTGCAGGACCCGAAAATCGACCGTGTGCGCACCCGCGCGTGGACCAAAGTGAAGAGCGGAAAATAATCCGCAGCCTTAGATGCCGGGCGGGCGCACCACACCCGCCGGCAATTCGCACCATCATGGTGCGCTTGCACACATTCAATGCCGGAGAGCAGCCGTGAATGACGCTATCCCTCGCCCGCAGGCGAAAACCCGTAAGGCGCTGACGCCGCTATTAGAAATCCGCAACCTCACCAAATCCTACGATGGTCAACATGCGGTGGATGATGTCAGCCTGACTATCTACAAAGGTGAAATCTTCGCGCTGCTGGGCGCTTCCGGCTGTGGTAAATCCACGCTGCTGCGTATGCTGGCAGGTTTTGAACAACCCTCTGCCGGACAGATTATGCTTGATGGCGTCGATTTGTCACAGGTGCCACCTTATCTACGCCCCATCAATATGATGTTTCAGTCTTACGCATTGTTTCCCCATATGACTGTGGAGCAGAACATCGCCTTTGGCCTGAAACAGGACAAACTACCGAAAGCGGAAATTGCCACCCGGGTCAACGAGATGCTTGGGCTGGTGCATATGCAGGAGTTCGCCAAACGCAAACCACATCAGCTTTCCGGCGGTCAGAGACAGCGTGTGGCGCTGGCCCGAAGCCTTGCCAAGCGCCCGAAACTATTACTGCTCGACGAGCCGATGGGCGCGCTGGATAAAAAGCTGCGTGACCGGATGCAGCTTGAAGTGGTGGATATTCTGGAGCGTGTCGGCGTGACCTGTGTGATGGTCACTCACGATCAGGAAGAGGCGATGACGATGGCGGGACGTATCGCCATTATGAATCGCGGGAAATTTGTCCAGATTGGCGAGCCAGAAGAGATCTACGAACATCCAACCACCCGCTACAGTGCTGAATTTATCGGTTCGGTTAATGTCTTTGAAGGTGTACTCAAAGAGCGTCATGAGGATGGGCTTGTGCTTTATTCGCCTGGGCTGGTGCATCCACTGAAAGTCGACGCGGATGCCTCGGTGGTCGATAACGTGCCGGTACATGTGGCGCTGCGCCCGGAAAAAATCATGCTTTGCGAAGAGCCGCCCGCCAATGGTTGTAACTTCGCGGTGGGGGAGGTGATACACATTGCCTATCTCGGCGATCTTTCGGTGTATCACGTTCGTCTGAAAAGTGGGCAGATGATTAGCGCCCAGCTACAAAACGCCCATCGTCATCGTAAAGGGTTACCGACCTGGGGCGACGAAGTGCGTTTGTGCTGGGAAGTGGACAGCTGTGTGGTGCTGACGGTTTAAGGAGCAAAGATGAGTACACTTGAACCTGCTGCCCAGTCGAAACCACCGGGCGGATTTAAGCTGTGGTTGTCGCAGCTGCAAATGAAGCATGGGCGCAAACTGGTCATTGCGTTGCCGTATATCTGGTTGATCTTGCTGTTTCTGCTGCCATTTCTGATTGTCTTTAAAATAAGCCTGGCAGAGATGGCGCGCGCTATTCCACCTTATACCGAACTGATGGAGTGGGCTGACGGGCAACTTTCCATCACTCTTAATCTCGGTAATTTTCTGCAACTGACCGACGATCCGCTCTATTTTGATGCTTATCTCCAGTCGTTACAGGTAGCGGTGATTTCGACTATTTGCTGTTTACTGATCGGCTATCCGCTGGCGTGGGCGGTGGCGCACAGTAAGCCCTCGACCCGTAATATCTTATTACTACTGGTGATCCTGCCGTCGTGGACCTCGTTTCTGATCCGCGTTTATGCCTGGATGGGAATATTAAAAAACAACGGTGTGCTGAATAATTTTCTGCTGTGGCTGGGGGTTATCGATCAACCGCTGACCATTCTGCATACCAATCTGGCCGTTTATATCGGCATTGTTTACGCTTACGTGCCGTTTATGGTACTGCCGATTTATACCGCGTTGATTCGTATTGATTATTCGCTGGTGGAAGCAGCGCTGGATCTCGGTGCACGACCGCTGAAAACGTTCTTTACTGTGATCGTGCCGCTGACTAAAGGTGGGATTATTGCCGGATCGATGCTGGTGTTTATCCCGGCTGTGGGCGAGTTTGTGATCCCGGAACTGCTCGGTGGCCCGGACAGCATCATGATCGGGCGCGTGCTATGGCAAGAGTTTTTCAATAACCGCGACTGGCCGGTGGCCTCGGCGGTAGCGATCATCATGTTGCTGCTGCTAATTGTGCCGATAATGTGGTTCCACAAACACCAGCAAAAAAGCGTGGGAGAACACGGATGAATAATTTACCGGTAGTTCGTTCGCCCTGGCGGATTGTGATTTTGCTGCTGGGCTTTACCATTCTCTACGCGCCAATGCTGATGCTGGTTATCTATTCGTTTAACAGCTCGAAGCTGGTGACGGTGTGGGCCGGCTGGTCAACGCGCTGGTATGGTGAGTTATTGCGCGATGACGCGATGATGAGTGCGGTTGGTTTAAGCCTGACAATTGCTGCCTGTGCGGCAACGGCGGCGGCGATCCTCGGGACTATTGCGGCGGTGGTGCTGGTGCGCTTTGGCAGGTTTCGCGGATCAAATGGCTTTGCCTTTATGATTACCGCGCCGCTGGTGATGCCAGATGTCATCACGGGCTTGTCGCTGTTGTTATTATTCGTCGCGCTTGCTCATGCCATTGGCTGGCCTGCGGACCGCGGTATGCTCACCATCTGGCTGGCGCATGTCACTTTTTGTACGGCTTATGTGGCGGTCGTTATTTCTTCAAGATTGCGGGAACTGGATCGCTCGATAGAAGAAGCAGCGATGGATCTCGGTGCGACGCCGCTGAAAGTGTTTTTCGTCATTACGCTACCGATGATCATGCCCGCGATCATTTCTGGCTGGTTACTGGCTTTTACTTTGTCGCTTGATGATCTGGTGATCGCCAGCTTTGTTTCCGGGCCGGGAGCCACCACGTTACCGATGCTGGTCTTTTCCAGCGTGCGGATGGGGGTGAATCCGGAAATCAACGCCCTGGCAACATTGATCCTCGGCGCGGTCGGAATTGTCGGATTTATCGCCTGGTATCTGATGGCTCGCGCAGAAAAACAGCGGATACGCGACATCCAGCGTGCAAGACGTGGCTGAAGACACTAAAATTTGCCAACCTGGCTACATAATGCCGCGCATGTCGCGGCATTGTTTTCATGGAAGACGAAACGTTGGGATTTTTTAAGAAAACATCTTCATCTCATGCTCGCCTGAATGTGCCTGCGCTGGTGCAGGTGGCGGCGCTCGCCATTATTATGATCCGTGGCCTCGACGTGCTGATGATTTTCAATACGCTGGGCGTGCGCGGTATTGGCGAGTTCATTCATCGCAGCGTACAAACCTGGAGTTTAACGCTGGTCTTTTTAAGCAGTCTGGTGCTGGTTTTCATTGAGATCTGGTGTGCGTTTTCACTGGTGAAAGGGCGTCGCTGGGCGCGCTGGCTATATCTGCTGACACAAATCACCGCCGCAAGTTACTTGTGGGCGGCTTCGCTGGGGTACGGTTATCCGGAGCTGTTCAGCATTCCCGGTGAATCAAAACGTGAAATCTTCCATAGCCTGATGCTGCAGAAGCTGCCGGATATGCTCATCCTGATGCTGCTGTTCGTTCCCTCGACCAGTCGGCGGTTCTTCCAGTTGCAATAATGTGTATAATCGTCGCCCCTGATGATGTGAAGGTCAATGTATGCAGTGCGCACTTTACGACGCGGGTCGCTGTCGTTCCTGTCAGTGGATAACGCAGCCGATTCCAGAGCAACTCTCCGCTAAAACCGCCGATCTTAAAAATCTGCTCGCCGATTTTCCGGTTGAGGAATGGTGCGCGCCGGTGTCAGGCCCGGAACAAGGGTTTCGTAATAAAGCCAAAATGGTGGTGAGTGGTAGCGTTGAAAAACCACTGCTCGGTATGCTGCATCGCGACGGCACACCAGAAGACCTTTGTGACTGCCCGCTTTATCCTGCCTCATTTGCGCCCGTTTTTGCGGCGCTAAAACCGTTTATCGCCCGTGCGGGGCTGACACCCTACAACGTGGCGCGTAAGCGTGGCGAACTGAAATACATTCTGCTGACTGAAAGCCAGAGCGATGGCGGCATGATGCTGCGCTTTGTACTGCGTTCTGAAACCAAACTGGCACAACTGCGTAAGGCGCTGCCGTGGTTACAGGAACAACTACCGCAACTGAAAGTTATTACCGTCAATATTCAGCCGGTACATATGGCGATTATGGAAGGGGAGACGGAGATCTACCTTACTGAACAACAGGCGCTGGCAGAGCGTTTTAATGACGTACCGCTGTGGATCCGTCCGCAAAGTTTCTTCCAGACTAATCCGGCGGTCGCCAGCCAGCTGTACGCTACCGCGCGCGACTGGGTACGGCAGCTGCCAGTTAAACATATGTGGGATCTGTTCTGCGGTGTGGGTGGCTTTGGTTTACACTGCGCGACGCCTGACATGCAGTTAACCGGGATCGAAATTGCATCAGAGGCCATTGCCTGTGCAAAGCAGTCAGCCGCTGAACTGGGCTTAACGCGTTTGCAATTTCAGGCGCTGGACTCCACTCAGTTTGCCACCGCTCAGGGGGATGTGCCGGAGCTGGTGCTGGTTAACCCGCCGCGCCGCGGCATTGGTAAACCGCTGTGTGATTATCTCTCAACGATGGCACCGCGTTTTATCATCTACTCCAGCTGTAACGCCCAAACTATGGCGAAAGATATCCGCGAACTGCCTGGGTTTCGTATTGAACGGGTGCAGCTTTTCGATATGTTCCCGCATACCGCGCACTATGAAGTGCTGACGCTGCTGGTGAAGCAATAAAAAAGCCGCATGTGCGGCTTCAGATTGCTGACAAAGTGCGCGTTGTTTATGCCGGATGCGGCGTAAACGCCTTATCCGGCCTACAAAAGCGTGCAAATTCAATACATTGCATGGGCCATGTAGGCCTGATAAGCGTAGCGCATCAGGCAATTTTACCTTTGTCATCAGTCTCAAGCCGCGGTTGCGGCTTTCTGAATCTTACTGTGGGAACCACTGGTCACTGATTTTTTGATAAGTACCGTCAGCTTTAATTGCTGCCAGCGCGTTATTCAGTTTTTCCAGCAGGGCTTTGTTATCCGGACGTACAGCGATGCCCAGGCCGGTGCCAAAATATTGCGGATCGGTCACTTTCTCAGTAGCAACACCAAGTTGTGGATTGGTTTTCAGCCATTCGTTTACCACCGCTGTGTCACCAAATACCCCATCAATACGACCATTTTTCAGATCGATAAAGGCATTCTGATAACTGTCATAAGAGACAGTTTTCACTTCCGGGTGCTGATCCTGAATATATTTCTGGTGCGTAGTACCGTTTTCCATCCCAATACGTTTGCCTTTCAGATCGGCAAACGTTTTGTAGGTATCTTTTTTGGCAATCACGACGGCTGAGTTTTCATAGTAGGGCGTGGTAAACGATACCTGTTTGCTACGCTCCG
>SKEN01000244.1_pt1 | contig 47486 bp, 73 predicted proteins | sample 4826711 | NCBI WGS metagenome assembly SKEN01 (sample SAMN11008808, study PRJNA524170) | human gut metagenome | biome: Human fecal sample; material: Feces; isolation source: fecal sample from pouch patient p39 | host: Homo sapiens | place: Israel: Tel-Aviv | collected 2015-02-10 | reverse complement strand
CCACATTGTAATACTTCAGCCACACATTCATTATGTGTTTTTTCTCTCATAACTATTCCTCCAATATTTAATTTGAAGCGCCTCTATGAATTTATAATATCATCTCATCAAATCCTCGTCAACCATTGATTTTACTTGTTTTAATACGTGTCAACTATAGTTGATATACAATGCTAGATTATTGCGAACTAAACAAAAAACGCAGTAAATTCTGTAGTAATTATTTTATAAAGCTTTATATAAATGCAACATTTTTATACTAGTTCGCAATTGTCAGAAAATACGTAGTTATTTTTTTAGAAATTTATTATATACTTTTATGCACTCATTAACATATTGGCTTATATTTTCATCTTTGTAGTAAGTACATTTCACTGGTGTATTACAACATAGATAATCTATACTTACATTGTAAAATTTAGATAAAGCTAAAAGCATAGATATACTTGGTTCAGCTCTTCCAATCTCCCACCCTCCATATGTACTCCTTGTTACATTTAAAGCGATTGCTACATCTTCTTGTTTTAAGTCTAAATCTTCTCTCAACTCTTTTAATCTATCTTGTATCATGTTATCCACCTCTTTATAAAATTGTATATAAAAAAAGTGGATTTTTTAACCAATATGTAAATTTGCGTCTTTTATTGTATAATACGAGGGGAAATTACGCATAATATATATAACAATTTCTACTACATAAAGTATTATACAATATAATTTGTCCACTACCAGGAAACTTTCGACATTACTATAGGAGTGATTTACAAATGCTAAAGACTAAGAGAAAAGAAAAACATCTAACAGTAAGACAATTTGCAGAAATACTCGGAATAAGCAAAAGTTATGTAACAAAATTAGAAAAACATCCTCAAAGATGTAATCCAACAATTAATCTAATTTTAAAATTATCAATCGTTTTGGGATTATGTCCCTATTTTGTCTTTAAGTTTTTTATAGAAGATAGAAAAGACCAGGAGTAATGTCCTGGTTTAATTAAATTGTTCACTCAATAGACTTTTTATTAAATCATCTATAGTATTGTAATCCATTCTTTTCAATACTTGTCCTATTTGCCACTTTTCTGTACTATTAACCTTAAACTCAATTGAATGTAGCGGAAGCTCTTCAACATCTTCTACATCGTCAAAATCTTCTGCTGCATTAAGTTTATCTTTTTCACATTTACTTTTTTCTGCACATATAACTAATGTTATAAGCGGAACTGACAGAAACCAAAAACCTCCATAGAATCCTAAGAACTTAAAATCATTTATCAGATAAGTTATTAGATTTAAAATACTTCTTATCATTTAACCAGCTCCCCGGTCATTTCTCTATATTTCATTAAACACAAACATCTTATAAATGTACTTGTATCCATTCCATTTTCTTTAGCCAGTGCAACAATTAATTCTTTTTCAGACTTTGTTACATGAACAATAACTTTTTTAACTCTCAAATCTTTTTCAGGTTTTCTTTGCCTGTCCTCTTTAGTTTCTGTTCTTTTAACTTTAGTATCATTCTTTACATAATATACGCTCATATAAGCACCTCTTCCCCACTATCGATAAATCTATCAAGTTAGCATTTTAAAATCCATACAAAGACAATAGGACACTATTAGGATAATAATAGGAGTCTACTACTTTGTTAAATATCAAATCCAATAAATTCATCAGAATTATTATTGTTAACCACTTCTGTATTCATATTTGAATTATTATTCTGCTGCATTTCCTTTTCTAACAGATCCTTAACATAACAACTCGGTGACCTTTTGGAATTAAGAAAATCATATAAATCTTGCTCTGTTTTTTTAAAACTTATTGGTATTTTCATTCGCCCCAAACCTTCCTTCCGACATTTTCATATGCTAGTGCATTTGCATAAAAACTATTATTAACAAGTTGTGCCTGTGGTATACGATTTTTAAATGCCCTAAAGAGTTTACATGCTCCTCCACCTACTAAAGTAATATTATTTGTCTTTAAACTATAATCAACCTGTATTCGCCTTACAAGGCTTTCTACAAAGTCTTTGTATATTCCCATTGAAAATTCTTTACGCTTACCATAGATAAACAAGCCCTCTTTAATAATCCTATCTGAATCTATAGGTTGTAAGTCTAATCCATGTTCTGCATTAATTTGATTTATAAATTCTGATTCTAAATTTAAAATGCCTTTAGGAATCGAATAGGGCTGAACTATTCTTCTTTTCTTGCCTTCTCGAACTATTAAACATATATCTGTTGTGCCTCCTCCAATATCGACTATAATTCCAACATAGTCTGGAGAAACAGCAATTGCTCCTTCTGGTTGCACTATCACATCATTAACTATTCCAGACTGTAATATCCTATTAGTTAAATAACCCTTATCGGCTTTGTATTGGCTTAAAGGTAATCCAACTACTATTTTATTTTCCTTGTCTCTAGAACTCTTTTGAATTGCTCCCTGTAGTAAATAAAGATATGTCTCTTTATAAGCTTTTCTGTATTCTGTATCTGCTTCCCCTTCACCTAAATACATTATTTCGTCTCCTATAGTAACTGGATCGTTTGCTAGTATTCCTCCTACATTTGATACTTTGGACATAAAGTTGATCCCTTTTGATGTCTTTGTATAATAATTACCTACATCTATGCCTAAAATCATTTTTTATCAGTCCCCTTTTTGATTACTATGTTATATTTTTATTTACAAAGTATGAAAAATATTACCATATAAAATAAAATATTTTTCATAAACGATAATTTTATTTTTAAAAGTAAAAAAATATCCAGTACTAATCTTTGTACCAGATATCTTCTATTTTCATATTTAGTTTTTCGGCAATCAAAAAAGCATTCTCAAGATTTACAGTTCTTTTATTATTCTCAATTAATGAATACATGCTACTACTTAATCCAAGCATCTCAGCAAAATCCTTCGCATTTTTATAACCCATTTTTAACCGTATTTCTAATAATTTATTCTTTACCCCCATAGTTTCACCTCAAAAATATTTTACCATATTTAACCTATAAAAGGTAATTAATATTAAAAACCATCTCCAGATCACTATTTCCAATAGGTCTAAGTACTTATCCACAGTTTTTTAAAAAATATCTCATAATTAATTATGTAACTGTAACCTAATTTGTAACTAAAATGTAACCTTGATAAATGGCTCTGCCACTAGCTTATATATATATAAGTTACATAGTTACATAATATTATAATATATATATTATATATAACGATATATACGTGTACTATAAAGTTAAGCACATTATATTTCTAAAAGTGTAACCTAATTAAAACACCTCTAAAGGCTTTTAGAATCTAAGTTATAAGAGTTACATTAGTTTTGTAACCAAATAAAATTCTTAAATTAATATTACTCATAATATTTTAACAATTACCCTTTTTATTTACAATTTATGATAATAACTTTATAATGGTAATAATTACTATATAAAATAAAAGGTGGTAAACAATATGAAAAAAAAACTCTTAACAATTTTATCAACTACTTTATTATTAGCTACTATTTCTATTCCTACTTATGCAAGTGTTGCAGAAAATGATTTGAAAAATTACAATAATAAATTATCAACTATAAAAAATGAATTTAATTTAGCTTCTAGTAATAGTAATACTAATGGTATTTATGATTCAGAAACTAAAGCAAAAACATTTTTAAATGAATTAAACAATTATATTAATTCTAATACAGTGCAAAATTTTCAATTAGACTGCAATAACACAATAAATATTATGGATAAATATCGTAATTATAAATATAATCAGCTTCAAGAACAAGAAAAAATAACAGGTTTTGGAAGTGCCTATGGTAGAGATGGTAGTAGAATTAATACAAATTTTTATTTAGATACTTGCAGCTTATTATTAAATGATTTAAAAAATTATAGTACATCATTTGAATGGTATGTTGCTGAAAATGATGTAAATAATAAACATTGGAAAAAAGAAAATGGAAAATGGTATTATTATTATGAAAATGGTAAAAAAGCAGTAAATACTACTATTGATGGATTTGTTATTGGTAGTGATGGTATCTTGATTCTTTAGTTATATATATTTAGAATAGACTATGTCTAAGTAGTCAATTCTATATAGTCTGTTTTTATGTATACAATAAAAAGCCAGTAAGCTAGAAATTAATCTAACCTACTGGCTTATTTAAGTTAAAGCTATATTCGTGCAATCTAGCCTTACATATTATATCATATTAAATTTTAGTAGCCACACCATTACTTTCAAATCTATATCCATAAAGTACTGTATCATGTGCCATAGCTCCATTACTGTAAAGAAGATAATCTTTTCCATTATCTTTTATCCAGCCTGTCTGCATAGCTCCTGAATTATCAAAATAGTACCAGCTATTATCTATCTTCTGCCAACCTACTTGCATTGCACCATCAGCATTCATGTAATACCATTTGTTATCAGTTAATACCCACCCAGTTTTCATAGTTCCATCATTACTATCACCTAAGTAATACCAATTTCCTCCACAGCTATATTGCCATGAATAAAGCATATACCCTTGAGCATTGAATAAGTACCACTTATTATCTATTTTCTCCCAGCCATCTTTTGTATAGCTCCCATCTATATGCTTATACCACCATCCAGTATTATCAAGTATCCATTCACCTTTTGTAGTACAAACAACTTCTCCTGTTAACCCTAATACTATTTCTGTAGCAATTACTTCTGGTCCAAGTGTATTATATAAATTCACATCTGTGCTATCTACAAAGCATATTTCTATAAGCATAGCTGTTGCCTTTGGTCTTTTAACCATAGCCAAATTTAATCCATCTTTTATTCCTCTGTTTCTAAATCCTAAGTTCGCAATATTATTTAATACATCTCTTGCCTGTGGTACTTCTTTAGCACCATATGTAAATACTTCTGTTCCAATTCCACCACCTGCATTAGCATGTATACTTACGCACATATCTACATTGTAATAATCTGCTTTAGTATAACGTTGATATAAGCTATCTTGAACGCTAGTGGCACTGTCTGGTCTTAATTCAATAACACTATGTCCTAATGCTTTTAATTTGCTTATAACAAGACTTCCTACAGAATTAATTATTGTTTCTTCTGCAATATTTCCTACTGCTCCACGATCTTTACCTACTCCATGTCCTAAATCTATTCCAAATTTCATATATAACACTTCCTTATTAAATTTATATTATATAATGTGAAAGAGTAACCTAACTGGCTACTCCTTTAATTAATCATTTTTGCTTAACTGCTTTGCTGTCTGGTTAATTCCTACAGATATCCCCCAACAGCATATCCCCTGTAATATGCCATTAACAATTATATCAAGTGCAACTTTATATTGAGCATTTATTATACTTAGTAACACAGCAAAAGTAATTCCAAAGAGCATAAGAATTATAGTAATATACTTATCTGGTACACTATTTAAATTCTTAAGAAATACTCCCACAACATAAATACATGCAATTAAAATTGCTAAGTGACTTGGCACATACTCCATTAAATTCATTTCCATTTTGCATTCCTCATTTCTATTATTTTATTAAGGCAAACATTATGCCTATTAATCCTGTTATTACTCCACCTATTGCAGTTCTAGAAATCCACTTAATTGTATCCTCTAAGTCTGCAATTCTGTAATTTGCTACTTTAATTTTTTCATCCCAGTTTTCTGTATTTTTTTCTAACAGTATTTCAATTCTCACTAACCTTTCTTTAATTTCTTGTATAGTCTCCTGCTCATTCATATGTCACCTTCCTTTTCATATTTCCACCCGTTTGGATTTTTGAGCAAAATAAAAACACCTACTGGTGCTTAAACTTTGCTCTTATTACTTTTATTTGATTACATTCTACTCTGTTGTAACTGTTTCTTCTGTAGTAGTTGCTTTATATTTTTCTTCTGCAAGCTGCATCAACTTCGTATATTCTTCTTGAGTAAGAACGTTAAATGCAAAGAATACATTTAGCTTCTGTTCTACTTCTTCCTTTGTTGAATAATATTTGTTGCTAATTAAGTTTTCTAAAATTTTAGTCATTTTACATCTTCCTCTCTATTTTAATAAATTATTATAAGTTACATCCACTACAGCAGCCTGTGTTTTTAACAATTCATGCTTTGTATTTTCTAATTCTTTATTCTTTTCATTTAATTCTCTCTTAAGTTGTTCTTTTTCTTCTGTAGTTGCTTGTCTATCTACCGTTATACACTTTCCTGTAGATATATCTACTCCAATAATTTCTTTATTATCTGCTACATCTTTTACAATACAAGAATATTGTTCTATAACATTTGTTTGTGTAAAAACTAAATTTCCTTTTAAATCATAAACTATTAATGTTTTCATTTAATTTCCTCCTTTATCCAAAAGCATACCATCTAACTGGTATTGTATTAGGTTTCCAGTATGGTCTACTTGTTGTACCAAAGTTAGTTTGATCGTCTTTATTCATTATGTCACTTTCGTGTTCTCCACGACTAACTACTAATACATTACTTTTATCAAAAGATGTAATATTTGTAGTATTAACACCACTACGATAGTTATTACTAGAACTTGTAGAACCATAGCTTACCATCCAGTCACCAGAAGTAAATTTATTGTTATATAAATCATAAACTGCTGTCTGCCATGTTTCTTCACCAGAAGAAGTGTTAGTATACGATCTAAATGTAAGAACTAACACTTTAATATCAAAATTACATTGTGATAAATTTATACTAACCTTTTGATAAGTAATAGATGAACCATTGATTGTATTCTCTACTGGTGCATTAAGAGAGCCACTTCTAAAATTTGCTCCACCCATACTTTGTACTGTAGCATTACCTGTTCTAAGTATTCCGTCTCTCCAATAGGTATATCCATTTAATACTTTAGTATCATCTGCTGTAGCTCCTCCTGTTTGAGAAGCTAAACTATTAGCTATAATTTGTCCTCCAGCATAATAACCTTCTTGTAAATTAACAACTCCTCCACAATTTAAATTAGAAGTTGGTGCACCTCGATTAACCATAGCACCATCTACTCTTCCATTATCACCTTCTCCATAATAACCAGCTAATAAATATTTAGGGATTAAGTTTCCACCACCCCCTTTACCCTGTAATATAAAATCCGAGCCATTATGGCAGAGATTATAAGGAATATTAGCTTTCATATTTGTAACTACATTTCCATTGCTGTCCTTAATGGCTACTGCTCCAGAATTATTTAAGTTTAAACTACAATTACCATTACTTGCTGTTCCAACAAATAGCGTACATCTTGTACCTTTTCCTACTGCTTTTATTCTTGCACTTGCTCCTATATAAGCATTTGTTCCTGTTGCTTCTACTATTGGATAACTATCTTTGTCTAAATCTTTTAAATGTAACGTAAGTTCTTGTCTTACTTTTTCTAATTCATCTTTTGAAACAAATACTAAAGTAGGATCAAGTTCCATGTTAACACTACTAGTATTCGATACTGCTAATATCATTCTTAATATTAATTCCTTTGTACTTCCATCCTCAGCAACTGGTTTGTAGCTCTCAGCACATTTAGCAACTGCTAACATATTTCCGCTTTCATCAAATACACCATATTCACGAATTGTAAATCCTCCAACATTTGCTGGTATCATCAAGTTTATCTTTATCCAATTAGGATTGTTCTTATCAACCTCAATATCTGTTATATTACCTTCATAAACAGTGTGAATTAAATCTCTTTGTGCTTCCGTTGGTTCATAATAACTTCCATTACTATCGCCAATTTTAAATTTCACAAAATTAACTTTACTTCCCATAACTCCACTATTAGCTATCTTTGCTTTACCAATATTAGTTAATATAGTATAAAATTTTTCTGACACTTATTATCCCTCCTTTGGATATGTAATTATTGTTTCAAGTCCTGAATAAGCAGCTGTCATTGGTACAAAAATATCTGTATTATTTTCAATTTCTGATGGAGTCCATGGATAAGTCGTTATTATTTCACCCATAATATTTGTTCCACCAATATAGAAATTATTTTTATTTATAGAAATAAGCTTATATCCTGCACCTAAATGTGCTGGCTTTATTTCTTCTACTATTTCATATAGACTATTCAATTCATATGGAAATCCCTTATAGCTCTCAAGTATAACTTCAAACCAATATTCAACACTATGTTCAATAACATCTGAGTTATCTACAAAACTATTACAAATACTTTTTATTACTTCTTTAGTAGTAGTTCCCCGACCTCTTTTCTTTGCTAGCACTCTGCTTCTTCTAATTTCATAACCATCATTTAAATTTGATTTTATTCCAAATTCTTCTTCCCAGTATAGAAGCCCCCATGTAGCAGTTTCTATAAAAAATTGATTTAATAAATCCTGTATATTTTCCTCTAATTTATCAATCTGTTTGTCTTGTGCCTCATATATATATGAAAATATTTTTTGCTCTGCTAATTCCTGAGATGCATAATCTCTAACTTTCATTAATTACCACCTCATTTAAAACAGCTATCTGATTATCTGATATTTGTAAATTGCTGCTTAATCCATTTATAAGTAAAGAATTATAATCATCAATACCATCAACTGAAAATATTAATGCTCCTATCTTTGCTATACTTAAATAATTTTTCTTAAGTGCTATCTGTTTTAAATAGTCACTTATAAATTCAGTTATTTTTTGTATCAAATCCTCTTTGTTGTAAACATCTGAATCATATACAATATTTACACTTAAATTAATTTTTAACTCTTCAACTGATATAACCGTTACTCTAGGTCCTATTGGCCTTTCTTCTTCTATATGATTAAATACACTCTTAATCAGTTCCTGACTTGCTGCTCTTTCATTTGAATCTGCAATTATACATTTTACTGTACCATTACCATTCCATAATGGAATAACTTCAGCGTATCCACATCCAGTAACTTCAAGACACCAGTTCTTATAATGATATTTGTTACCACTAGTTGCTGGAGTAGTAACTTTAAGATTATATCTGTTATACAATTCATGGTCAGTTTCTTCATCATATGCATCTTTGTAATCACTTTCATTCATTATTGAAATTATTCCTGAATAACTTATTGGTAGATAATTAATTCCGCCAGCTTTTACATTATAAGAAGAACCAGCTTTATCGGCTATAACTGTAACTGTACCAATTCCATTTTTATCTAATGTTAAATCCTCTGAAGTTGTATATAGTCTGTTATCAAGTGTCGAAACTATACTTCCCTTTTTTAAAATAGTTCCTGCCTTTCCTGTAACTTTTATTGGAACTACTGCATATGTTGCTTGCTTTCGGTAAATTCCCATTTCAGCACATCTTTGCTCCAGATAATATGAATATCCACTTACTAAAGCACTTGATGCATAGCCTTTTTTCATTGCTTCATCTAAATTCATTAAGGATTCTGATATCCTCATACACCCTGGCATTAATGCATTATATATCCATGAATTTTCTGAAGTATCAACATCTGTAATTGTAATGACCATTTCATTATATATATCTTCGGCGCTTCTTAAATAAGCCATTATATCCCCCCTTTTCATTGCAATAAAAAAAGACCTAGAATCAATCTAAATCTATATAAAAAGAATCGCTATAATCTCCATATACACTATTTAAAGTAAAATTAATTGAATATTTACTCTCTTCAAGATCTGTGTAAAAATTGCTTATTCCTGTAACATATTTATTATCTACTAAGCAATCAACTAACATTTTATACGCAAAAGTATCACCATAACTTTTACTTTTACCAACCAACTTTTTAAAATCATTCCCATAATTATTTGAATATATTATATATTTACCTTTATCAATATGAATTTTTCTATAAGCCTGTGCTATTACTGCATCAATTCCATTAACTATAATTGGCTGTCCTTTTTCATTTAAAATTGTTTCTCCAGTATCTAAATCAATGGCATAATCTTTAAGTAGTGGGATTTCAGTTTCTTTAACATTATCTATCCTATTATTATAAAAATCTTCTGGAAATAATCCCATTACCACACCACCTCTAAAACAATATATTTTTGATATGATCTACCTGTTAAATTATATTCAGTACCATAACAATAAACATAAGAACCAATTTGTAACTTAGGCTGATGATGAATAACACTAATACTATGATTATGGTCTGAAGCTGTACTTGTAGTAATATTTACATTCTCATCCCATGCCAACAAATAAGGATTGATATAAAATCTATTACTATTTATAGGAGTTCCTCCTATTTCTATTACTAAAGGTTCCAAACTTAATACTTTTCCAATTTCCATAGGATCATCTCTAGTATTCTCGTTTTGTTGTTTATCAAAACTGTCCCAAAAAAAATCTCCAAAAGTTTTCATATATATTTATTCACCACCTTTAATTCAATGCTTTTTTTCCTTTTAAAATACTGATTGCTAAACAAACTTTTGCTGCATAATATTTTTTCTCATTAGCATTCCATCCTGGATTATGAGACTTAACATAATTATATAATGCATCTCCAAGCTCTTTCATGCTAATTGTTTTCATATCTTTACCAGATTCCTTACATGCCTTAATAACTGTACCTTCTCCACTATTATAGGCACTCATACTTACCCAAATAGAACTATATCCAGTTGCGGAACATTTTTGGTTATATTCTTCACAACCTTGTTTTATATTAGTTGCTGGATCACTAGAACCATTTTCTGTTTGGCAAAGACCTCTATAACTTCCAGTACCACATACAGGGTTTCCTTCACTTTCTATACAAATAAGACCAGCCATTGTATATGGTTCAATGCTATATTTTTTACATATACTTATTAAGTTATTTTTATAACCATAATTATCCATATTTTTTATAAATGTATATATATTAGATTCAACTCCATTTTTTATAGTATTTAAATAATCTGTAGGAATATCAACTGAACCTCCATCATACACTTTTAATGATTCTGGCAATACTCTTCTTACTGCATATGTACTATTTCGGCTATACTCATGTTCCATGACATTAGTGCCAGTTTTCATAGCTTCAATACATTTCTTATCACCAGTATAAACAACAACATGACCATCGTGTGGGAATACTAAATCCCCTGGTTCCCATTCGTCCATATTAGTATTATCAATTTGTTTTCCTTGTTTAAGTTGTTCATAGGTTGTTCTATTAATATGAAATCCTATCTCATTCTCAAACTGATTATAACAATATTGAACTAATCCAGAACAATCAAAGCTATCAGGACCTGTAGCTCCATAAACATATGGTTTACCTATTTGTTGCTTTAATAAAGGATATATCTTTGTCCACAAATCACTTCCAGATGATGAACTTGAATCTTCATCATCTTCAGTTGTATCGCTCCATTCCTTTTCATCCATAACTCTTGATGGTGTTAATGTAAGCTTGCTTATAAACATTCCATTAGGTTTCCATTCATGCTCTATAGACTTTATATACATTAAACAATCGCTATATTGTGATAAAAAAGGTAAATATACATGAACTCCAAAACCAACTCTATAATCCAAATCTCCAATACATTCAACTTCTATTTCTTCTACAGGCTTACAGTTTTCTGATAATATTCTTCTTGCTTTTACATTAGGATCTTCTTTATTATTCTTAATTACAATTTCTTGTCTTATTCCATATCTTCTCACAAGACTTTCTTGAGCAGTTATTGTATTATTTATTACTTTTTCTTCTTCATGAGTATTGGAATTGTTAATTCCTGTCTGACTTAAATTTAAAAGTTCATTAACTTTACTTGTACCTAATGCTTCAGCTTTTCCAATACTCATTGAACTCAAAACACTATTAGCCTGATTTCTAATTAATGCTTGTACTTTCTCAGTACCTAATGCTTCAGCCTTGGCTATACTCATGTGTGATAAGTTGGACATTATTCATCACCCTCACCTTCAGCAGATTCACCAGTTTCTATATCTATAGGATTTCCTTTGCTATCATATAATTCAACTCTTGTTACAATGTCGCTTGCATCTTCTTTATAACTGAAACTAATTATATTACCATCTGGATTAGCAATATTAGAACTTGAACATGGTTTAATAGTTTGTTGACTCCAATATTTATCGCATGCCATTAAATTTACATTACCAGCTGCATCCATAAACATATAATAAAAAGTACCGAAATTTCTATGAACTTCAGTAGCTATCATCATGCATGCATCATAAGCACTTTTATTCTTAATCATATGATCTATTGTGATTTGAGACCCTTCTCCATCTGGCCCACCTAATATTCCATCAACACTATATGGTATTTCAAACTCATCAAATAATTTACACACAGCATCAAATGCACTTATATTACTAAAATCTTTAACTCCAAATATTTTAGATCTTTTTAAATTTCTTATATAGTCATAAGCTACAATACTCAATGATTCCTTATCAGCTTGTATGGTTGACGTTTCTATCTTTCCTCTAAAAATACATCTATCTCCAGAATATACTTCAATTTTCTCACCTGTTTTAAAATATAAGCTTGGTAATGCACTCGAATATACGCCATAGGCTAACGTAACTTTTAAACATTGAGCTACATTATCTAAACTACATGAATATGCTATAGAAGATATTAAATCTTTAACATTTTTGTATGTACCATCATCTAAATTGTAAATATAAACATCTAATCCTAAAGCCATTCAGTTCATCTCCTATCTTATCTTATATGCTTGACCTGGAATAATTTCAGGATTATCCATACTATTTAACTGCATAATTTTAATATAATAGCTACTATCACCATATAATTTCTTAGCAATCTGAAGTATGTTTTCTCCTTCTCCTGGATAATAAACATCAGAGCTATAATCTGTACTTCCTGCGCCACTATTAAATTTCGTATACTCTTTATACTCTTGAAACTGTAAATCATAATATACATTTCCAATTGCATCTTTTCTTCCATAATTAAATGATTTTATTTGACAATAATAATATTCACCCCATGTATTAAACATAAATACAAGGGGTGTTTGACTGTTTTTCCATTCCAATAGAGTAGCACAATAAAATGAATACGGATCTTCTGTTCCAGAACTTATATCAAAAGGATATTTCCAAACTTCATTTTTATTAGAATTTTGCCTCCCATTTTTATAGTGGTATCTCGCTTTATTATTTCTTTTAGGAAAGAAACTTGATACACCCCATGTAGCTAATTTTCTATTCATTCCTACTGGAAGTTCTCCATAATTCATGAGCTTAATTGTTTGGCCATCTGAATCCTCATTAAACATTAAATCTGAAGGTGATATTGGTAATAATACTGTTCGGTCATTTAAATCTTTTGATGTATCACTATCTACTCTAAAATCTCCCATTTCACTATAATGTTTTAAAGTAGTTATTGCAATTTGCGAATCATTTAAATTATAAGTTGCCAATATATCACCTACTTTCTATTTGCCTGTGAATCTTCAAGTTCTTTTCGTAATGCATTTAATATTTCATCAATAGAAGAACCTGCATTAACATGTATTTCGTAAAAAGGCTTGTCATCACTCTTAATAATTTGAGTTAAATTATTTGCATCCTCTTTATTCATATTACTTTCTTCTATCATTTTAAGTATATTGGAGTCATAATAAAATAAAGTTGGTTCAGATTCTCTTTGAACCTTTTGATAATGATCTTCCATACCTATAGAGTTAAAAAAGCTATGTTGCTTCCCATTAAACCAATCAGCAGCATATCCTAAATAGTCATGTTTTGCCAAGTCTGCTAATAAATTTGCATCAGTCTCAGTCTTAATCATTTTGTTGTTTAGCACCATTTTACCTGCTGTTGAAAATGAATCTTCAATTTCTTTTAGTTTTCCACTATCAATAAAATCTTCAACAAACTGACTTGCTGAATCTGCTATTTCTTCAAATGCATTGCCTACTTTCTCCCAATCCACATTTTCGAGTAAATGTTCAAATGCAGTTGCAAATGAATTTATTGCTTTTCCTAAAGCTTCGCCAACATCATTCAATAACAATTGAGTATTATCTTTTTCTAACCAATTTGAAAATCCATCAATTGCTTTTTTAACAGAGCTAAATACAGTAATTCCATCTTTTGCTTTCCCAGTATTATTAGCATCTAATCCTAACAAATCAACCTTTAAAGTTTCCCACAAACCTCCTAGTCTATCAACTTGACCTCCAAGAGTATTTGCATATTCCTTTGTAAGTCCATTATAATTAGTCTGCTTTTTTATATAATCAATTATAAGATTGAAGTACTGCTGTTCATCTTTCGCAGTTCCTTCTTTATTCAATGAATTCTTAAATTGATTGTATTTGGATTTATCAGTTTTCTTTAATGTTTTTAAATATTCCTGTAATTTTTCATTTGATATTCCATAATTCATTTTAAGAGAAGATACTCTTCCTTGCATTGCATCAACTATACTGAATGCAATATGCTCTGCTCCAAGTTCTGGCTTTACAGATGCAGTATCTAACATAGCCATCAAGTCATTCTCATTCCATTGTATTCCGGTAGCTCCAAGCTTTTTTTCTATATTAATAAGATCAGTTTCACTATATGGAGTATCCTTTGCTATTTTAGTCCCCATTTGATAATATTTTAATCCTTGAGCTTCACCACCCATAAGTGTATCAAGTGCAACTCTTCCCTGTTCAAATGTAGTTGCCTGCTGCAGACCTTCCTTAATTCCATCAATGCTTAATAATCCATCAGAAGCTTTGTTTAAAATATCAAATCCTGTATCTAATGCACTGTCAATAGTTTTTAATAAACTAACTCCTGCCATAGCTGCTGAGCCTATCAAACCTAGTTTCCCAAGAACTCCACCAAATCCACCAGATAAGAATGACTGTGCAAAATCTTTAAAACCATCATTCATATTAAACTCTCGATTTGAGTTTGGATTTTGATTACCTGTATTTCCATTCCAAATCTTATTTGATTCCTGTTTTGCCTTTGCATAAGCTTCCTGAATAGTCATTCCAAGCTTAATATATTTTTGAGCTAATCCTTCTACTGTCTTTTCTTGATTTTCTCTTACTCTATCATTAGCTTTATTTATAGCATTAGCAACTGTATCACCTTTAGAAATAAATCTTTGAGCAATTCTATCGACCTGTTGTGATGTTTTACTAGTTTCATTAACTATTTTTTGATTACTATTTACAATACTACTGGCAAACTGCTTAAATTTATTTTCAGCAGTTAATACTCCATTAACAAACCTTTGAAAAGAATTTGAAAATCCATCTTCTAAAGACAATCTTCCACCAAATATATTTTGATCATCAGCCATGCTTACCACCTGCCTTTATAAATGGATTTGCTATTACTCCAGTATATTCAGCCAAAGCCACATTATCTTTTGCAATTTCACTCTTTATGACCAACATTGAAGCTGTATAGAAACTTTTTTCTAAAGGTGTCATGTTTAAAAGTTCTTCTAAACATGCACCCTTAGTTGTTATGAAATAAGCATAACTATACAGTTCCATATCGGTCTTTATTAGTTTTTTAAGTCTTCTATTTCTTTTCTGTAAATTTCACCTGGTTCTAATATATTTAAACCATTAAGACCTTTTATTATATCTGCAACTGCAAATAACTCGTTTTCTTTTGGGAATAATCTTTCAACTATTTTTAAATTTTGCTTACTGCATCCATAAGCATTAAGAAGTTTACTGTCTCGAAGATCATCAATGCTCATATATATTAATTTATACGTACCATCTTTGGCATTTTCATTCATTTTTTCTCTTACATCTGCAAGATCACCTTTAGAAAGTGAATGTGCTTCAAGCTCTCCACCTAATGTTTTTATATGTATTAAGCATCTTTGTTCTCCTGATTTTGCTCTTACTTTTTCTTTCTGTGCAATAATTTCTTCTATTGTTAACTTTGCCATATAATCATCCTTCCAAAATATTATTTTCAAATTTAAAAGAGCAGACTAAGTTATCTGCTCTACCAATCTTCACCATCATCAATTATATTTGTATAGTCTGCATTCTCAATCATAAATCCTGCTTCAAATGTATCTTCAGCAAAATCATTTTCTGATTTCAATTCTGACAACACAACTTCTCCATTAATCCAGCAGTCAGAAATAAATAAACTTTCTTCACCATCACCATCTGGAGTATAGTTTGTACTTTCAAAATCAAATTTGAAATCCTGTAGTTTTTTAGCTGCTGATAAAATTGCTGGCTTAAATCGACTATATCTCCTATTCAATTTGAATGTAATTTTACATTCATAACTCATTGTAACTTCTCCATCACTAGCATGATTCATTAGTGGTAACTTTTTTGTATTTGGCTTTATACTCACTTTAAGTTCTTTTAACTCAGCAAGTTCAACATTATTAACCTTCATGTAACCACTATTAGTCCTTACAATATCAGTTGGCTTTAATTTATCCATATCTGTTCACCTCCTATGCTACATACTGAAGATTAACAACTATATCTTCAATACAATCCATAATTTTTAAAGTAACTTTTACAAAAACATAAGTTTCTAATTTAGATTTAAGAATCTCTTCATCTGTCATATTTTCAGTGTCAATTCCTCTATTTTCAAGATAATCTCTTGTAGCATCAACATCTAATTCAGCAACTGATAATTCATCATTACTTAAGTAACCTTCATTAGATAAAGTTTTTAAATACGTGTTCAACGAGTTAATTAATGTCTTTCTGTTTTTATATGAATTTCCTAACTTTCCAAAATAGCTAAATTTAAATATTTCCCTCATATCAGATTTAACAAGATCTATAACCTCAACAACTCTAATCTTTGTTAATGTTTCAGACTGATCACTTTGAATTGTCTGCAAAGAGTTTACCCCTCTGCTAAATACAATATTGCTTCCATCATTAAATAGAAACAATTCTCCTTTAGAAACGCACTCATCATTGTCGTCTTTTATATCGCATGATGTAACATTCTTTGCTGTATGATTTGTGATTGATTCATTAGGTCCAAGTACACATAATTGTGCTGCTACCTGTGCTGAATATTTATTAGATGTAATTTCACCTAATTCTTTTCCAGTAAAGTTTACAATTGCTTCACAATCAGATTTATAGTTAAACAAAACTCCTTTAAGTGGATAATCTTCATCATTACGCTGACTTTTTATAAAATCGGCAACAATTTTCATATCTGCCTCAGTTTCTACTTGTGGAGCAGATAACCAACCATTTAAACTTACTTTATTAAGTTGTTTTAATGCATCATTTAAACATCCAGTAATACCAGACTCATGATGTGAAACTGCAACGACAACTTTTTTAACTTTATAATCACTGAATGCAGTTGATATAATGTTCTTATTATCAGCTTCATAATTTTCAGTAACTTTTTTAAGTTTCGCATAAGTATACAATCCTTTTGCTACATTAGCATCATCAACAACTAAAAAAAGAACCCCTTTAGTGGCTCTAGTATTTACTGATTCTGCTAGTGCTTGGATTTTAAACTTTATACTTTGCATTGTATTGCTTGTTGACATTATATATCACTCCTTTCTAATTTTTCGCAAAAAAGAATGACCAGCAAAAACTAATCATTCTTAATATTTAATTTTAAAATTTCCATTAAAGCTTCATAAGCATTATCTGGTTTTTCCTCAATTTTTTCACTCTTATTGTCAAAATAATTAAGAGTAAACATTAATGTTATATTATCCTCCGTATCTTTAATTTCTTTATTCAATATAGCAAGATTTCTATTTCCAACACATAAATTCTCATCAAATAATTCTTCTAGATCCTGAATCTTGTTTAAAGAGCTTTCTTGTGTTTTATTCTCCTCAATAAATTCTACATACACATTAATTAATTTTTTTCTTAAATTGAATGCTGTTGAACTTTTTAATGGTGATAATATTATATAGAATAATCCATTTTTTATTTCATTCTCACTTTTTTTCTTGTCTATTCTAATAGTTGATTTAGGGAAATTATCATCTAATATTTTTGCTATGCTGTATAATAAATCTACATACTTTATCATCTTATATTCCTCAATTTAGTTTTTAATTTTTCATCCATTCCATACATTGCAATAGTAAGACTATCTCTTACAATATGTTTTCCTGGGACATATGATTTTTTCAATTTCTTTCCTATTGCAGGAACATATCTTCCCGGTGTCTGCTTATGACCATTTTCATATGCTCCGGCATATGGTGCTCTGTCTGTATCATAACCTACCTTTACAGAATGTTTGCTACCTGTAACTCTTATTTCTCCACTAGTTGCAGATCTTCTAAGATTTCCAGTTTTAACACCAGTGCGGCTTTGTATTTCTCCTACACACTCTGTTGCACTTTCTAATAATGTTTCATCAATCACATCAACAACTCTCTTATGTGTTTCTTGTATTTTCTTTATAAATTCTTCAAATCCAAAAGTATTACTCATTTTCTTCTACCACTAAAATATTTATACCTTTAGTTTCATTGAGTAAAATTTCATAATATTCATCATCCCAAGGAATTTTTTCAACTGAGTAAAATTTATTGTTAAATTCTATAATACAATCTTCAGTTATTTCTGGAATGATATCGCAAAACATACGTCTGCTGCACTCAATATTATATCCGTAATCTTTCTTTGCTTTCTCAGAACTATAAGGCTGCATATCGACCATTATAGGCTCATCATTAATCTTACTATATCCCTCTCTGTCGATACCATGTTCATCCTCATAAGAATTATATTCATAGATATTAATTTCTTTATCATAGAAAAAATCCATACATCCACCACCTAATACATTTTTATATAAGGAGTTGGAAGAAACATTGCTACATCTTGGGTTATTAATTTATATTCATCTGTATAAGTAACACTTCTATCCCCTTGACTCTTGCTCTTAATATTTTTATCAAGGTTACTAGACTTTTTAATATTTTCAGATACTACTTTAATAGCAATTCCAAAATTATCTTTAATATATTTATCACTAAAGTTTTTATTAAGATAATTTCTAATAGCAACTATAGACATTTGCTCTAACTCTTCATCTGTAAAAATTAATGCCATAAATCCCCCTCCTTAAAAAGAAAAGAGAGATTATAAAACCTCTCTATGATAGCGTAATTGTTGCAATTCCTAATTCTTCCCCATGTGGAAGTGTAGGAAGTATTGTTGCAGCTGCTTTTGTAAACTCACCTACTGGATCAATAGATGTATAAGTTCCAACAAAGATTTTATTATCCAACATAGAAGCTTCTTCCATCTTTCCATCACCTATAAGCTTAACTTCTTCAGCTGTAAGCCCATAAATACTTTCACCTAGTGTTTCATCACCAAACATAGCAATACAATTTTCAGGGAAATATCTAACTGTTGTAAATCCTTTTTTAGTTTCCTTTTTATATTTTCCTTCATAAACTACTATTTGTGGCAAGTCTAACTGTACTAATAATTCATTTAAAGCTGCTAATGTAACAATTTTATCTGAGTTAACTCCATAAATTGCTTTTCTTACACTATCACAGTTACAAATAGTTTTAACAAGCTTCCTTGATGTTAGTGCCCTTGTAGGTCTATAGCCACTTTCAGTTTCAACTGCATCAGCTAATGCAGTTAGATCATCTAATGGAGCATCCGTAGCAGGAGTTTTCCAAGTAAATTTCTTTTGATTTCCAGTTGGAACTTTATAATCTAGAGTTACTTTCACACCATTTTCATCAATTGCAATTTTACCTGTAGAAAGCAATTCCATTCTCATTGCTTCAACTCTTACTTTTACTGAATCTGTCATTTTCTCAGCATCATTGTAAAGTTGGCTTAATACAAATGCTAGTTCAGTATCAGTTCTTGGATTATTTATTTTTATTATTTCTTTTTCATCAATCTTTATTTTTCTTTTTATAAGAGCTAAACTTGCAACACCTTTTTCAATTGCTTCTCTACTAGCAAGTTGTGTCTCAGTATCGAATGCATGTACTTCTGCACTTACTGGAAGACCTCCACTTCCTAGAATCATATCAAATTCAATATCTTGAATTTTTCTCTCTGGAAATAAACTTTCTCCTAACATTGGAGTTTCTTGTCTTTCTTTAAAATAATTAATTAATTCTTCTGTGTTAAAAACCTCTTCTAATCTTGGCATATATAATTCACCTTCCTATCTAAATTTTATACCTGGTAATGCTTTTTTAATTGCTTCTATTGCTTTATCTGCAAAACCATCTAATACTCTATCTGATCTTAAATAACCTTCAACAATAAGAGCGCCTATATTATTACCATTAGTTACATCTACAGTCTTGTAAAGCACTCCAACTGGTGTAGAACTTAAAGTCTCTGCTCCTGTACTTCCACTTTGTGTTACTATATTTCCATCATCATCAATAAATGAACCTGATAAAACATATTTCTTACCATTTTCATCAGCAGTAGTAACATTAGCTGCTAATACTGTTCCACTAAATGTTACTAGATTTTTTTCAGTAACTAAGATTTCTAAATCACTTTCATATGTGTTCTTTCTAAAATACATTTTCATTCCTCCTTATTTTGTAGCCCAAGGATCACTTGGAGCTGATTTACTTGCATTTGCTTTTGCTGCTATGGAAGCACCTATACTCATAGTTTTTCCATCAGCACCTTGTCCTGGAACATAAGAATTACTTTTCATTTTACTTTCAACTGCTGTTTCTATCTCCTTTGACCAATCATCAGCTAATGTATCTAAATTAGCTTTAGTACTATCTAAATCTTCTCCTAAGAATTTTTCAACAAAGCCTGTAGGCAGTTTCTTTTCTGATGCATACTTCATTGCATCTGATAATAAATCTTTTCTAGCACTAGCAGCTCTTTCTTTTGCAAGTTCTGCTTCCAACTCTGCAAGTTTTTTTTGCGTAGGATCAGTTATTAAATCAGGATATTTAGTAGTTATTTCAGTTCCAAATTCCTTTTCCCATGTCCCATTTTCTTTCATAGTCTTCAAAGCTTTTGAATAATGCTTATCATTTTCTGAATCTAAATAAGCCTTAAAATCTTTGTCAGATTTAACTTTTTCTTTAAATGTATCTAATGTAGGCTCCACCTTAAAAGTTTCCTCTACATCTGTGCCTTTAAGTAATTCATTAATATCATCATCATCCTTTAAATTTTTGATTTTTTCCATAATTTCTGATTTTTTCATTTATATATTCCTCCTCAAATCCTCTACAGGCTTAAATAAAAGACCATAGAACACTTTTATTAGTTTCAATGATAAATTTATCGACTTGTACACTCAATCGCCCACAAATCGAATATTTTGTATAAAAATAAAGCCTGTTTAATGACTGTTGCTTAAAGTCAATTTTATTCTGGAATTCCTTCTTGAAGTTCCATTATTTGCATCATAAATTTTCCCATTAACGAATATGCTTCATCTTCCGAAATATCCAACCCTTTACTATCTTTATCTTCCACAACTGCTAATGCATCCACCGTTTCAGCTAATGATTTTATCTTTTCGGCAAATTTAGTATATTTATTATTTATTTTTTCCTTTTTAACATTCAAATTATCTTTCTTTTCCTCTTTAAAAAGTTTTTTAATAACTTCATATTCTCCATCTATCTGCATTTCATCGGGTACAAATTCTAATTTTAAAGTTGGAATTTCTCCAGCTTTTATGTTTACATTAATATCAGTCAAATTTCTTGTAATATCAATTCCATCAACTAAAACTTTTACTTTGTGAGGATTCAATCCTTCACTTGTAATTTTTACCTTCATAATATCAACTCCTTAAATTTTTGCATAATAAAAGCACCTACTATTTTCTAAGTAAGTGCTTATTATGATTGATAGCTTAAAAACTCTTTAATTTTATCATTTTTTACAGCTCTTATAACTTTACTTATAGCTATCAGCGTTCCCTTTTTACCAATACGCTTATCATCTGATTCTTTAATTAATTTATACTCATCTGGATTGTTCAAGAATACTTCAATTTTACCATCAAGATTATCTTCATCATATCCATATGAATAAATCACACTATTATTATTTTTTTCCAATAATTTTAGTAAGACAATCATCTTCTCCGAACTCTCCTTTCTCAGATTCTAATTTTTTATGCCAATCATATTTTTTAATAGTTATATCATGTGCTTGCTTATTGGTTAAATTATACCTTTTTTCAATTCCACTTTCAAGATATTCATGTCTTAATAATAAAATGTCTCTATCTTTAAAATCACCATTTATTAACCTTTGCCACGCAACTGACATATCATAATCAGGATCAAGTTGCCTTATTCCATCAAATAATACATGTTTATCATTGTAAAACACATGATTTTTGATTTGAGCTATCATTTTTTCTGAAAATCCTACATTCTTAGATATCATCTTTATGTCATCATTTCTATCCCTTATTAAATCATAATAATCTTTTGCTTCATCTTCTCTTCTATCATTCCAAGCAACATCACCTATAGTATATTTACCACCAGTTTGTCTAAACTTACTTACCCATTCTTCATAGTCTTGCCAAGTCACTCTACTCTTAGTCTCATTATCAAGTCTCTCTGAAGGCCTCCAACCTTTATAGGGCAGATTAACATAAGTGCATCTGCAAAAATTATGCTGTGGCAAATCTACAGGCTTTCTGTCTACTAGGTATTCCTTACCATCATACTGACTGCAATTACTACAAGTGTTATGACATAAAGTTGCTAGGTAAAGAACTCTTTTTATGTTATGATCTTCTCTCCAGACATCATTCATACCCTCCTGAACTCTTGCAATATTATCTACTACAAGTCTTTTGGTATTAAATGCATTTGAATCATATTTATTCTTTATAATATCTTCAATCTGATTTACTGTAGTTTCACCCTTCAGGAACTTCTTTATTTCATTCCTTAAATCAGCAGCAGTTTGATTTTTATTATTCCATAGCCTGTCACTCCAAAATTTCCCGTCAACTTTTGTATTAATTATTTTATCTAATATGTCCTGCTTTACTGGAAGTAAATTATAATCAGCTTTCATACCTAAACTATCTATATATTTATTAGTGTTATATTTATTTTCACCAATATACTTTAATAACTGCCCTGTCTTTATAGTCTCATATTTAAGTTCAGATTGAATTTTGCTATTAATTAATCCATTTATCTTGGATTGTAATTTAAGTTTGTCAGACTTACTAATAGACATAATGGATTCAACTATAGAATAAGATAACATTATTTTTGCTATTTCATTCAGAATGCTATCCCTATTTTTTTTCTGTTCCTTATGCATCTGTAGTATTTCTTCATCACTTTTACTATTTAACTGATTTGTAAAATATAATTGCAAATATAAATATTCTTTTTCTTCTTCAGTTAAATCATAACTTGATAAAATCTTTAATATTTCTTCTCTATTCATTTTTATCAACTACCTTATCAAGATCTACTTCATTTTCAAATTTTTGTTGCTGTTCTTTTTTTACCTTCTCGGCTTCAGCAACTTTATTGTTAATATAACTTAATAATCCTCTAGCTGTATCTTTAGATACTATATCTTCTGGAAGTTGTGAAAGCATTTGAGCAGTACTTAAATCGTCAGCTGGAATATTTGGTGTATAAATTATTTTAGTATCCTTATAGTCATACTCTTTATTTTTCTTCATATCTAGATACATAAATAAGAATCTAATCCTATTCTTGACAATATTGCAATGAGCTTTAGTTTCAAGCTTGCATTTATTCCCCAACACAATTAATCTAGATTGAAGTGTAACACCACTTAAATTACTCTGAAGTTTTTCATTATGGTTAATATGACAAGCAATCTCATACATAGTATCTTTGTATCTATCTAAAGTATTGCTGATAAATGTATCTTTAATATCTTTAATTAGCCATGTTGCATCTGCTTTTTCGCCTGGTAGCTGAATAATTCCCTTTTTCTTCATTTTTTTAGCCTGATCATCATCAATTGAAGCATTTTTAAATAACAAATAAGCATTTCTAAAATCACTTATTTCGTTACCACAGTCACTTAAATTTGTTTCAAATGCATCCTGCAAGCCTTTTATATCTTTGTATAAACTATCATCATAATTTTCTTCACTTAACTTACCTATAGTAACAGGAACTTCTCCAAACATATTTTCACTTGGTTTAGCAATTTCATTAAATTTTCCATCATAATGATAAATATAATCAGCAGTATAAACATCAATATAAGATGTAGTTGTATCAAAATCATTTTTAAAAGCATGAATAAAAAATAAAACTTTGCCTGAAGATTTATCATAATATGCATAACCTTCAGTTGGTTTTATAATCTTGCTACAAAAATCAGCATTATCATCAATATAGTATAATTCGTAAATTTGAGTAAATATTAAAAGATATTTCATAACATCAGTATCGTGTAATTCATCCCAATGAGCTGTATAATATTCAATATCCTTTATCTCACTTGAATTATCATTCCTAGACTCATAGGTAATATCATTTCCTAGAGTATAAGCAACTTCTTCTTTAATAAACTTCTTAAGATAATTAGTGTTTATCTTAAGATTACTTCTTTCAGTAACAAATAAATATTTTTTTATAGCATCTGTATTGCCTTTATAATATTCATACATTTTGCTATAAATATTTCTAAAAACCCAATAGGATCCATAAGCTTTTTTAACTAAAGCTAAATGTTCTGAATTACTAAGGTCCAGTCCTATTTCTTTTTTAAATAATTGTTTAATTAAATCACTGATTTTCAAACTGTATTCCTCCTATAAACCAAAACTTCGTCTATCTAATATTTGTATTTTGCTAACTGTTTTTATTTCATCAACTTTAATCCAAAATTCAGCTGCACTATCTGGAGCATCATCATGAACACTATACTTTTGTCCTGAAAATTCCATAATCTGATTAATAAAATCTTCATCTTCAGAGCAAAAAATAAATTCCCCACGATTAATGTAAGGAATTATAGTTGATATCTTATCATCTTTATTTTTTCTTTGAGCTTCATTTATGATAGTAATATTTTTATATTTTAATATTGGATGTTCCTTTATTTTCTTTTCCAATTGATTTGCATCAGCTCCACTGAAAGTATTCTTTTCTATGCTTATATGAGTAATGTTTGGATATTCTAATAAATATTCAATCATATGGTCAATATACTTATCAAATTCTTGTCTTGCATTTATTTTTGCAAGTTCACCTTTGCGACAGTATTTAAATCCATTGCTGCAAGTTGAACCCACCATATATGCGCTATAGTCATTTTTCCTTCCTCCACTAGAAGCTGGATCTACAATTAGCATGGTTTTTATAAAATCATGTGTTTCAATAGTTTTCCTATCTTCAGTACGCATAGACTTAAACCACTTTTCACCTATAGCATCTACATCACCTTGGACCTCTTGTTTAAATGAGTTTGGATTTTCATAATAATCTAATGCTAAATCTAAACAATACCAAAATTCTGGCCATAACTTACCAAATTGCATTTTTGATTCATTCTTATAATAAAACTCTTTAGCATCTTCTAAATGATCAGGATTATTAAAATTATTTAATATATTCTTAAATTCTAGCCATAACCCACTATTGAAATATTCATCAACATTATCAATATCAACTCCTCTATATTTCTTAAACTTCCATGTAGAACTCTTAAGAAGTCTGCTATAAAAGCACTCTTTATGCTGCTGGGTTCCCCAAGCCATTAGTACAGTACCCTTTTTAATAATCTTACCATTACGTTTTACAGGTCTTTGCTTTGCAAACTTAACATCATCAGAATATCTTTTCCATTTCTTTTCCCTGGCTTCCTCAGTTCTTACATCATCTTCACTTTGGTAATCATCCAGAATTATAAGATCTGGCCTTACATTCTTATATTTTCTACCTCTCATAGGAGATGTTGATGAAATGGCTTCAACAAAAGTTCTATTGGTAAATTCAAGTTGAGTAGCATTACATTTATAATCTTTATTACCATCATCAAGCATTTTACCAAAAGCATCTTCAATATATTTATTTTCAATAACATTATCTTTTATATCTTTGATAAACTTTTCAGCTGTACTTCCTATATCGGAACATATTAATACATATGTCTTATGTTTATATGACATACTCCAAATGCTAGGTCCTAAAGTACCAAATGCACTTTTACCAGTACCTCTACTAAGAACTCGACCTAATTGTTCAGGGCCATCACCTATAATAGATTCTTGTATATCATGCCATAACTCTTCATGCACATCTGCTAATGGAGCTGCAGCATTATCTTCTTTTGGCAAATATATATCTTGCAAAAAGTATAAACAAAAGAACTCTAAGCTTATCTGCCCCAAAGACCAAGCTAGGCCATGGAATCCAAATAAATTCTTAGAGTTCTCTAACATCTTGTTATCTGTCAATTCTTCAGCTTTTTTATCATCTATACCTATATCAGTATAGGATTTTTTTAAGAAGTGATAAAGCAACCATTTGTTTCTAGCTTCATCACTAGGGAAATCATATGGAATTTTCAAGCTTTATCCCCCCTATTTTCTATTTAATATATTTTTTTATTAGCTCTGATTTCTTTTCAATACTATCGCACCATGGAATCAATACACATATTACTTTTTTATCTCCAACTATTCTTTTAAAATAATCTTTTTTAGTCAAGTCTTTCCTTTGAATCATATCTGGATCAATCTTATAAGTAATATTAAATTCAGATATGTTTATAAATTCCACCATTGAAATTTCTTTTATTGTTTCTTTACATCCATTAAAAATATACTTTGTTTCCTGTTCATTCAACATTCTAACAAAATAGTCTAATTTAATTCTTTTTGATATTGGATCTTCTATTTTTGCTGATCTAATTTCCATTTCAAAATGGCCATAGATATTATTTTTATCTGATGTTATACAAGCGAAATCTAATGCTATTTCATCACTATCATTTTGAATACTTTTTCTAAATGCTTTAGTTTTACCACTCCCCATAACTAGGCATCCTTTGTCATTTACCCTAAATATATCTCCATAAAATATATTATCAGACCTACTTGTTAATATAAATTCATTATTCAACCTTTTCACTCCTTCCATAAAATACAATATTCTATAGAAAAAGTAATAATCCTTTATCAAAATACTTAAACTTTTAAAATTTACTGAAAAAATTATTTTTTCAAACTTATAATTAATTTTGATAAATTTTCATCATCCCCACTACTAATATATACTTTTGCTTTATCTCTAATAGTTATAGCCTCTTCTAAATCTTTAGTTCCACCAATAACTATTTGCTTTTTGTCTTTAGTCAATCTAACCAAATACCTTTTTGAATTTTCATCCCAATTAATATTTTTAACAGAAGTTTTCTTATTAGTAGCAAGATTAATATTCAATTTAGCAGATATTTTTTCTATATTATATCTGCTAATTCCAGTTTCATTTTCTATATCCCTATAGGTGTTTAATCCTTTGTTATAAGCTTTTAATATTTTATTTTTAAGTTTTATATCACTATTTTCTTTATTTATTTTAGATATTTTATTCTTATATCCATTGCTATTCAATATAGAATAAATACCAGTTTGAGTTAAATTATATTCTTCTATTAACTCATCAATAGTCATTTTATCATCAATAAAATTCTTAATAATTTGTTCATTTCTTAATTGCTTATTATTAAGTATTTTTATTGTTTCATTTAATTCACTTTTAATGTCAATCCATGATGTTAATGCTCTTACTGAAGATATAACATTTTCTCCAACACCTGTTATTTTAGATATTTTAGATAGCTTTCCAATATAATTCCTATCAACTAACAATTCTTTAACTCTAGCAATTTGAGTATCAGTATAATCTGAATTATTTCTAGCTGAAACTTTAACGTTAGCTATCATTTTCAATCTAGTTTCTTCACTAATTTCACCTTCAAAACCATCACCACCAGAAGTAAGATTGTATCCATTGTTAAAAGTATCATATTTTTTAATATAGTAAGCTTCTAAGTCATTTAAAATATCTAGCTCATCACATATATGGATAGCTTTGAATTTAAAAGCTTCTTTACCATACTTATTCCAAGCCTTTTGAAAATAATCATTATCATGTCTATTGGCTTTTAAGTCTGCTATATGATGTTGCCATCGTGTTTCAAATGATACTTTAGTTTGTCCAATATACATATCTCCTGTAATTAAATTTGTAATAGAATATATTCCATAACTCAAAAAATCACCTCATTTACTTCTATATTAAAATTATAATATTTTTATCAATAGAAGTATATAGATGACTTGACTATTTACAAATTTCACAGAAAATCTGTAACTGGTTGACAGTATTTGGACTTAGTTCCAATTTAGAACCTACCCCTATAAACCTATTTTCAATAGCAAATTATTTCCCAACCCATTATATGAAGGTCAGACTACTTATTTCGCTAAACGTTTATTTAGTTGAAAAGATTAATATACAACAATGGCTTAACCATGCAATTTATATCAATTTCGCTTTTTACAAAGGTCAGACTTTTAATCAAATATAGAGTTTTTCCAATAGAAGTTAAGTAATACTATTCAAAACTCTCTTAATTATTTCCCAACAACTTTAAGATTCTTGATATCATCAAGTTCACTCTTCAATGTATTAATATCTTTATCAGCATCATCATCACCAGTAGAGTTACTCTTATTATCTATACCAGCTGTTGCCTTACCTAGAGCCATCTCTATTATAAACTTATTGGCTTGAAATCTAACACGTTGATCTGTCTTTTGGTTAGCCATGTCATACATATTATCTATACATGTGCCAACATTAGAAACAATTCTATCTTGAGCTGTCTTTTTAAGTTGTTCTCTTCGCCTATCTAACTCAGCCATAACTAATGGTTCTTTTTTCCATGCATAAATAGTAGGCCTTGATACATTACATGACTCTGCTATTTCCTTAATGCTAATACCACTTAAGAGCATATTAATCATATCATCTTTTTCTTTAGTAATTATATGAGATTCAACTGCCATACTATCACCTTCTCACTTTACATTATATTTTACACTTATTCTCCCCATAGACAAGACTTAATCCATTTAATGATAAATTATTCATTAATGAAAAAATACTCTCTAATCGCCTTTAAATACACTTATAACAAAAGCAGCTAAATAAATTAATACTTAGCTGCTTTAAATATATTAGGTGGTAATTTAAAAGGGGCAAGAATTATGTTTAGGAGCTCTTAACTAACTCTTTCAATAATATCATTATAACTCTTTATTTAATCAAAAATATGTTAAATAACTGTTTTATAACTGGCTTAAATCTGTATTATAACTGTGTCTTAACAGTTTATTATGGATAGATAAGTGTACTTAACTTATTAATAATCTTATTACGTATTTTAGTACAATAATCTTTATCAAATCCTAGTTCTTGTCCTACTGATATCCATGTTCTTTTATCTCTACCAAAGTATCTTAAATCAACTAACTTATATTCATCAGTAGTTAATTGTTCTAGTGCTCCATCAATTTTTATTTTTAAGTTCTGGTTATACTTCAATTTGCTTTTCAGAACATCTATCTGCTGCTTAATAGTTTCTTCCCTTTTAACTACTTCATTTTCTACTACTGAATTAAATGCATTAGTTAGACTTGATTTTTCATCATAACTAATTGCTTTTACTGTAATATCATTTTCTAGATCATCTATATCAATTTCAATATTCTTAATTTTAACTGCAAGGCTCTTATAATTATAAAGCGTTGCTTCTGTTTTCTTAAACTTATCTTCCAAGCATATCACCTTCCATATGTTTGATTTCAGATTGTAATTGTCTTTGCTCTGTTCTTAATTTATTTATAATTGACCAGTTCTTACTTTTGCTATACTTAACAATCTGCTTTTTTATTTCTGTAACTCTATCCTTTTTTATCTGGAGCATATCAAATTTCATTAATTCACCTCATTTTATCTAGGTTACATTTTATTTGTAACCACTCAATACTAGTAATATCAATAAATTGAAGTATGGTTACAAAAGTTACACTTTATAAATTCTATGTGTGCAACTTTATATAACACGTATATCTCTTATATATATAATATATATATTTATATTTATGTAACTATGTAACTATATATATATAAATGGCTTAACGGTGTGCATTTGCTCGGTTACATTTCGGTTACATTTTGGTTACAAGTTACACTTTTTCAGAAACCAACTTTTTACAATACCTATAAAAAAGTGCTTCAAACCATTGGTATTAGTGATGTAGAGATGGTTTTTACTTTTTTCAATTCTTTAAAAGTACTCTAACCTATTGGAATTACTGGCTTCGAGTGCATTTTATCACTTTCAAAACCATGCTCACATCCCTATTCATGCCATTCTATAAAATCTCATGCTTAAAATCTTTTAATTCCTGTAGAGTTTTCATTATTTTATCAATTCCACTTGATGCTGAAAGTATAACTTCATCATCTACTATACTTTTAAATGCTGATTCTAAATTCGGATGATATGAAATTACTTTCCATACTGGCTCTGGATTAGGTTTTTCATCAGTAGCTTTTGGAGTGATTTTCTTCTTCACTACTAAATTTAAAGAATCATAAGTATCAATCTTATAAATATCACTTAAATGTATTCCAGGCTCTTCTTTAATTCCAATATCACCTTCAGGAATATCATTTAATTTGTCCTTATGTTTTATTTCTATATCAATGTTATTTATATCTTGCTTAAGCATATTTAAGTAAATACCTTCCGGTGTATGCTCTTTTGTTATCTTGTCCTTATTTTCAAAAAACTCTAGGAGTTTGTCTTTTTTATTCTCGGTGATTGATCCACAGGCATAAGCTTCTAATACATCATTTACATTTTTATATTCTAATAAGATTTGTTCACCTTTCTCTTGCTGCTTTTCTTTAGATCTCTCAATCTTTTTTGCTTCTCTTTGAATTAATTTATCTAAATCATTTTTATAAAGCTTTAATGCTTCAATTCTTGTATTAATCATTTTTCTTTCCCTCCTGCTCTGCAATCTGAATTGCTACTTTCCAGTAAGCTTGAAGTAAGTCTTCTCCTAATTCATCATAAACGTATATATCACTGTAATTGTCTATTGCTTTATATTGCGTATAAATATCATATTGTCCATTTATTAATTCTATTTTTAATATCGGAAATTCTGTTTTATCCTCAATATACCTTCTCAATTGTCCTTCTGTTAATAATGGAATAAAATTTTTCGAAATGTCCATTGTTACATTAGTTTCTATGTTATATCCTTTTACGGGATATTTTTTCCAGTTTTCACCATATGAAAAATAATCTACAATAATTGATATATTTAAGTTATTGTCATTTGCATTGTCAATATGACTTACTAAATCACCTTTTGATGGTCTCCACCAATCCAAAAATACTTTTTGTACCTTTTCATCTTGTTTTAAAAATTCATTTGCACTTATAAATTCCATAACCTAATCCTCCTGGTATATAATTTCTTTCCCTTGGCATTCTGCGTAGGCTTTTTCTACTTTGGCACCTGTACTATCTTGCCAGTTGTTTAAAAGATAGATTGCTTCAGCTACTTCTAGCATTGGAATACATATTTTCATATAATCAGTCCAATGTAATCCTTCTGGAAGTTCAGCAGGATTTAATGTTATATGTCCTTTGTTTTGCAACTCTTTTTCAGCTTTTTTAAATACTTCTTTGTAGTTCTTTAATCCTCTTACTTTCCCAGCTATATATATTTTCATAGTTAATACCTCACAATCTCAAATCTATATTTTTGTTTTATATCAGGATATTTTTCATGATCTACTTCTGATAAGAACATTTCTAAAGGTCTTGCATAAGCTATATGATTATCATAAAGACTTTTATATATAACTAGTTCCTCATACTCTTCTGATTCATGTCTTAATACACCATCTGCTAAAAATAAATGAATATTCTCTTTCATTTCTGTATGATATACGTCATATAGAAATACACATTCATTATTTAATATTTCTTCTTCAGTTATTGATTTACTTATTCCTATAGTGCAATACATATAATTATTTAACATTCCGTCTTCTGTATGTTTAAAATGCTTATATATTGCAGGAAATACAATCTTTCTTTCATAATCACATTCTCTATTCCAACACTTGTAACACTTATTCTCTTCTTTTTTGTCATTAGCACAATATATTCCAGTTCCATCACTATCTACATCATTAAATGAATCACAAGGACATTCTGAAGTAATTAACATATCCTTTTCTTCATCACTTAAATTCTTTTCATTCATAAATTCACAAATATATCTATCTATTAATTTCATTTAATCAGCTCCTCTTTTCTCTCAGACCAAGTTTCAAGCTTGGCTCTTTCTTGTAGTTCATGTTTATGAATCTCATTTATATAAGCCCTTCTCATAGCATCATGTTCACATTTTAGTACCCCAAATCTATCTGATAAATATCTACAGGTGCTTGTATAGTTGCATTCACTATTCGAAATAATGCATTTTTCATTTTTGATTATCAATTTATCACCTCTAATCAACATCCTATCAACATTTTTTTAATATTTTGTTGATAGGCTTTGTTCTGACTTTTAAAGTATTGTGAAGTTAATTATATTCCTCACAATATCCATCTTCGTCTACAAGACAATCTTTTTCAGAGCAATAAAGTTCGTCTAAATCCTTTCCACTATCCTCTTTAGCGATAGAAAAAGAGTTACTGCAAGATAAACAATCTTTTATACAATTATTCATATATAACGCCTCCTTTTATTCATAATTTCTGCATATTCTGAACTATTTATTAAACACACCTTCAATAACTTTTTGTTCTGCCTTACTTATGTAAGACTGATCATATATTTCTGGTTCAACTATTGCATCTAAGTGTAAATTTCTAAATTTAGATGCACTATATTCATCAAATCTAGCTGCCTGTCCTTCAATTTTAAATACTTTACCAGATTGTTTTAATAGATATCCTGCTTTAGCTGCTTGCTTTTTAAAATCTCTCAGCTTTAAAGGAACAACTTCTGCTGATCCATAATCCTTTACGAACTTAAATATCTCGTTAATCATTTCAGATGTTCTTATAAACAAACCTTCACCAGTATTTTTAACTATATCTTTAGCTTTAAATATCCTGCCATTTTCGATTATGTCGTTATAAAGAACTAACATATTTTCAACTGTAGATCTTGTATCTTCTTCATTTTCAAGAATTTCTTCTTTTATATTCTTATAAATAAATTCTTCGTAATTCTCAATTTTTTTAAGATTAAAATTCTCTAATAAAATATTAAATATTTCAATACCTGCTGCAATACTTATTGCTGTATCAAGAGCTCTTTCTTTTAAATTTTTGAAAGATGATCTTTTACTGTTTCTAATTGCTTTGTATTCTTCTGGCTTTAAATTAAGAATTGTATCAATTATGCTTCTTCCAAACTTATTAAGGATTATTTGATTATCAACCATCCATTGCATTACATCACTATTTTTCTTAGTACGTTCATTCCTTGAAAGATACACTATGCAACTTCTAGTTATAAGGGCTGTTTCTGAATTTGGGTAAGACTCTTCTCCTGCCATTATGAGCGGTCTAGTCAATTGAAATGATTTAACATTAAGTGTTTTATCACCTTTGTTTATCACCTGCCTATCATATAAATCTCTAAGTAATCCACTTAGTTTCTTCATCTTATATTTATCCATCATGCTAGGCTTAAACTCATCATAAAGGCTTGGATAATTTCCTGTGCTTAAATCCCTTTGCATTGCCCAGTTACTACTATTTCCTATAGACTTCTTATTTTCTACTGGATAATTAAGTATTTGTGCTATTACTTTTTCTAAAATAGTTGTTTTACCTGATTGAGATTCACCTACTATAAGTAGATGTGGAAGCTTTTCACCTATTTCTTGATTTTGATATATTGCAAGGTCATTTATAACTGTTCCAATAATGCTGATTGCCTTGCTAGTTTCAGTAAATTTAAAAATATGTCCTTTTAATTCTTTAATTTCTTCTCTTGAGATACTTTCAATGTTTAAAATCTTTATATCATTATTATTTGATATTAATGAGTGATTTACTCCTATACCATTTATTGATCCATCTCCTGTAACTAAATTCAACAATCCATCTTTCACAATAAATTTATCTCCAGTATATATCTCCTCATTCTCTAAAGCCCAGTATTTATTAATCCAACTCTTTAGATCTGTAACATCATCTGGCTTACCTTTAAATGCCAGATCCAAAGTCCCTAGGAAGTTTTTAAAAGCTTTTACATCATCGAATTTGGAACTTGGACCTATTCTTTCAATAAGATCTCCAGTATTACTTTTTAATAGAAGCCTTACTCCTTCCCTATCTTCTTCAATGAATCTAAGTCTTTTAGCTTCTACTACTTGGAAATCAGTTAAATATTGTTTTTTGTATTCATCAGGATTTGTTTTACTTGGCCATGATCTATAAATCCCATGTGAATCTTGCTGTAATTCGTAATTGTCTTTTAAGTTTAAACTTCTGCTAAAGGCTCTAAATAAATCATATTTATTATGTCCAAGATCTTCTAACCAGTCTGTAACATCTTTATTATCACCAAGCTTCTTTAGTCCTGGAAGATTAATTACTTTAAACTCAGATGCAATTCCAAAAAATTCTTTTTTAATTTCATCTATATATTTAGTACCTGCTTCTCCTGTATCACCAATGACATATATCCTCATATCTTTTTGCTTTATTGGTGTATAGTCTTTTACTCCTTTTATAGATGTCGCTACGTACTCTGTATTCTTCAAAGTATTATTTATCATATTGGCATCTTTTTCGCCTTCTACAAAGACTATAACCTTATTATTTTCAATTGCATTAAGTACATTAAATAGATTGTATGGAACCTCATCAGTTCCTCGCCTATTTGCTACTTTTCCATCTTCATCAAAACAATAATATGGAGTTTCTTTTTTACCATCAGGCTTACGGAACTTAGCTTTATAGTAAATCGGAGTATTATCCTCATCTACAAAAGTAAATAATCCTAAAAATTTATAATCTTTTTTAGTATGCTCTAGCTGCCAATCTATATAGTTTCTTACTTTATCTTCTGAAATTTCAAAGTCATTCTTTTTAACCTCAAGATCTAAATATTCCCTGGCTGCATTATAGTCAAGATTTTTATAATTAGATATAAAATCTATTGCATCACCAGTAGCTCCACACCCAAAGCATTTGTACTTTTGTTTATTCCTGTCTGGGAAAAACCTAACTTTCATAGAAGGAGTTTTTTCTTTATGAAAGGGACATTTTATATATCCTTCCCTGTTAAATCTTTCTCCAGTTTCCTTTTCAATTAGTTTATTTAACTCGATATCATGTAGTTCATTCAAGCCTTGTCCCTCCTTATAGGCCAATTAATTATTTTCGTTTCTTAGATTTTGATTTTTTATCTTCATATTCAATTTTTCTATTAAATTCTTTTGCAACAGATTTTCTTTTGTGTATAATTTCTCTCATTCTTTCAATATTCTTAAGTTCATCTTCTGTATATTCACTAAGTTCACATGCGTATGGACATGTAGGACATTCTTTTACGTAAGGTATACTTATATCGTCAAGCATTTTATACAAAGGACATTTTTCATAATTAGCAGTACATCCAACACATCTTACTGCTGCGATATCCTGTAGTACTGGTTCAAGTTTTTCTCTTTCAATTACCGCATACTTTATATTATTTCCAATATCCCTAAGTAACTTCTTGACTGTAAAATCATCCACCAATTTATAATCAAATTTATTAAGTTGTTTATTAAGTCTTTCCATTTCAGTTGCACTTAAATTTTCTTCAAGTTCGTAACAGAATTTCTTAAGATATGTGTAAGTCATCTTTATATTTTTCTGCATAGTGCCAGTTAACATTCCACGGTCTTTCCAATCTTCCCAAACTGGATTATTTGTATGCACATCTAACCCTCTAAGTCCATCACAATACTGGATATAAGCTTTAGATATCATGTAGAAATTTTTCTCTTCAGAAGTTAGATAAGCTCTCTTTAAATTCCCCATAACTACAACCTACCTTTTACTACTGGAATCCTTCCAGCTTGATTATTTTTCTTTTCACTTATTTTCCTAAGCATTATAAGTTCCACATCATCTAAAATCATCTTTGATTTATCTAATGAATATCCGTTCTTTTTAAATGCTTCTAACAAACAATCAGTCCATAATTCTTGATAAAATTTGATTTGTTTGTTTACTTCACCATTAATAAATTCCTGATTTACCTCACTTTGAAAGACATTAAATTGCTGCTCTGTCATCATGCCTTTAATGTGCTTCTTCATTTTTCTGTTTTCTGCTCTGCCCATTCCAAACAACTCCTTCAAGCCTCTTTAATTTATCTTGTTTAATTTCATCAACTTTTTGACTGTTATATATAATCCTTAGCTGCTTACACATTATTTCAACGTCCGCTATCTCCTCCTCAACATTGTGAGTTTTACATCTTATCGCCTTTGAAATAGCTTGTATTAATTCTCCACACTCTTCCATAGCAACTACTTGTTGAATTGCTGCTCCAAATGTATCTATTGCTCTTTTGCAAATTAAGGTTTCCTGGTCCTTAGTTATTTTCTCCATCCTGCTCTCCCCCTTCATAGATCTGTCCTTCTTTTAAGAAATTTCTTACTCCATAATATAAGTGTCTTGCTATGTGATAGGCGCTTTCTGTATTGCTGCAAAATGTAGCTCCCTTGGTATAATTAGTCATTAATGAAGTAAACTTTCCCATAAATGCCTTAGGATTATATCGGCTTCTATAATCTCCAGATTTAATATTTTGTAATCCTCTAGGATCTTCGATAACAAAGTAAATATCAATCCCTTTTGCTTTTGCCCTTATAAGTTCTCTTTCAAGTCTTATATCATCTCTTGTATCACACTTTTCTGCTAAGTTACCCGCAAGTTCATCAATTGAATTCTTACGCTCTACTCCTATAGGGAAGTATAGATCTCTTGGTATTCCCATTTCTGGCTTAGCTTGTATTATTGCAGTATAATCACCTTCATCAATCTTTTGCTTTTTATATTTGAATTTCAAATCATCTAATCCCAAAAGTACATGTTCATTTACCTGCTCTCTTGTGTCATATAAAATCATAAAATTTTCTTTCATTAGTTTTTTAATCTCTGTATCTGAGAATCTATATTTAACAATTGCCACATTATCACCTCATGTTTATCAAGTTCTCCGCATATCTAAATTGTTGTTTTATATATGGATCAGTTTCTTTTCCTCCACTTGATAACCAATCAGATATTCTTCCACTTATATCTCTCAATGCTACTGTTGGTATCATATCTGATTTATTTACCAAGTCCTGAATAGTGTTTATTTTTATCATCGTTACCTCTCAATTGAATTTCATGTGAGAATAAGAAAATATAACAGATTTGTTCATATCTCTTATTCTCATATTATTTTAAAATGGCATATCTCCGTCATCCACAGCTTCTAATTGATCATCTACTTGTCCTGGAACTGAGTATTCGTTAGTTTGATAGTTGGTTTGGTTTTGGTTATCTGATTTACTATCAAGAAACTCTATTCCTCCAAAACTATCTGCTACAATTTCAGTTGCATATCTTTTAGTACCATCTTGTGCATCCCATGTTCTAGTGGTTAGTTTTCCTATTACTGCTACTTTTGAACCTTTGTGAGTGTAATTTACAACTGCTTCAGCACTTTTACCAAATACAACTATATTAAAGAAATAAGTTTTCTTATTGTCTCCAAATCCATCATCAACAGCTATACTAAAATTTGCTACTGCTGTTCCGCTTCCAGGCAAATATTTTAATTCTGCATCTTTAGTCATACGTCCTATTTGCACTACTTTATTCATTCGGGTATCCTCCTATAAGTTCATTTTCTGTTGACCAGCTTTTTCATAGTCAATCTTGTATTCTAATATATTACTTGCTTCTAAATCTGCTGTGTGTAAACAAGCGCCACTCTTATATTTGTCCCATGCTGCACTTAAGGTCCTATAGTTATCTTTATTTTCATATCCACCCATATGCCATCTAATACCCAGCATTTCTTCTCCAGATAGCTTTATAAATGCCTGTATAAGTATTACTGATTTTTCACCATGACCACATGGAAGTGAATCATCAACGTCATACCATGGAATTACTACCCACTTGCCATCAATTTTCTTATTTCTAGTTGTTGGCTTATAGAAATTAGCTTTACACATATCATGTAACAAAGACATTAATATTACTGAATCCTCTTTTAAACCTAATTCATATCTTTCATTCTTTTCCTTAAATAAGTTGTATACATTTAAACTATGTTCAACCAAAGCCCCCTCATAGTTTCCATGAAACATTGTCGAAGCTGGAGCAATAAAGAAATCTGTTTTTTCTAAATATGCTATTAATTTGTCCATACCTTCTCTATTAACTCCTTTTAGTAGTTGTAAAAAACGTTCTTTGTTTGATTGAATTTTGTTATTGTCCATAATATTAGTTCCTCCTAAAATGGATCTGAATCATCTTCAGGATCTTGAGTATTTTCTTCATTTACAACCTCAGCATCTACAACTTCTACTTGCTGTATGTCTTCTTCTGGAACTTCTTGTACTGGTGTATATTCCATTAACAACTTAACTAACTGTTCTGCCTGTTCTTCTGTCATTCCTCTTAAACTTATTCCATGTTCATTAGCAAACTTTTCTAAAGCTTCAACGTTAGCTCCTCTTCCTTCTCCTGCCATTAACTCTTTTTCTCTTGCCAACTGCATTACTTGAGCTTTAGTATTCTGTGTTGCTGGTTGTGGTGGTGCATCAACATGCGCGGCCTGTCTCTGTTCTTCTTTAACATCAACTTCATGTACTGGCAACTCACTTTCATCAACCTGAACTTCTTCTGCTACATACATTTGAGATAAACTATTTGGAAATGCATCTCTTAATGCTTGTACTAATGCAACTTTTCTTATCATTGTTGCTGGCTTAGTGGCCCACATACTTTGAATTGACCCATCTTTTTTTCTACCTATATATTCATCAAGACTTACAGTATTAAATACTTCATCTTTATTATCCTTGAATGAAACCCTTGCCCATCCACCAACTAATTCTTCTCTACCTTTAAGATAAAATGTACCTTCTCTATTTTCAATCTGCTTATTAAGATTAACTACAATAACCCCAGACTTAACACCTTTATAATTAGGATTTGCTTCAGCTCTTCTAGTAAATGCATCCTTGCCAACTACTATACTTGCTGATTGGTTTCCATACTTAACTAGATAAGCTTCTCTGGTAAATGGATTAAGCTTCTGCCCTTGACATAATTTCATGAACATCATCACTTCTTGATTGCTTACATTTCCTCCACCGCTTACTAAGTATTGTTTAACCGTTGCAACTGATAATTCTACTTGTTGACCATTTGCTTCATACTTAACTATATCTGCCATTATTCTGCCTCCTTAGCTGCTTTAATACTAATTGAATGAACATTAATTTCCTTATAAAGGTCTGACATATCAATATAGTCAATTTCCTTATCGTTAACTTTTTTAACAGTAGTCTCAACCTTTTCCTTTTCAAGACCTTCTCTTACTGAATCTGATACTTTAACAGTACCTACTTTACATGACCATTCAGTTAAATCATTCTGAAGCATAAATTGTTCAAGTTCTTCTTTAGCACCCTGAATATAGGCTTTATTTTCTTTCTGCTTATTTCTCTTTTCTAAGATTTCTTTTACAAGAGCTTCTGCTCTTTCCTTACTGATTTGTTGATTTTCCATTTGTTATCCCTCCATCATCTTTAGAATTTTTCTTTTAGTATTTTTTATATTTTTAAAGCTAACTGTCTCTGCAACTGCTACTGGCATCTGTTCATCAGTTTCTTTGTCATATGCAAATACTGAATATCTATCACAACTAGCTATATAGTTGCAATTTATAAAATAGTTACAAGTCTTTGAAGCTTCAATACATAAATCAAATAGTTTAAGTAATAATTTCTTAACACTTTTGCTCATTGCAATCCTCCTTACTGTATATAGGTTCATATCCGTAATACTCTTCCATGCCTTCTATATCATTAAAGTAATTAGTTTCCATTACTGTTCCTCCTCAAAATCTTCTAAATATCGTTCATATGCTTTTGAACACCATTCTCCTTCACATCCGTATGGGCCATTAGGTCCGCACTTCATTTCTCCATGATAATCTTCTAATCCATAATTAGTACATCGACAATGTTCACATAAATTACCATTTTCACTAATTTCATCATAACTTAAAGGTTTATCCATTATTCAATCACCTCAACTTTCACTTCATTATCTGTTGTTACTTTTGCCTGTATCATCTGAGTGTCAAGCTCTGGTACTTCATTAATAGATTCAGCATTGTCTACAAAGATAGGAAAATGTAAGTTTTGAAGATTTATAAGCAAGTTTGCAATTTCAAGTCCAGCTTTAATCTTTTCTGCATTACTTAATTTATTAAACTCTTTACCTTCATAATTAATTTTGAAATCATCTTTAAGCTCTCCATCTTTAGTAAGTTTCTCAAAACTTATGTCAACCTTATCTAAATATTTGCTTATTTGTGCTGATTGTTTCTTAAGTTTAATTGAGTTATATTGTTTTGCTGCATCCAATGCTAATTTAAGCTGTTCTATTTTATTTTTACTATTTTGAATTTTTTCTTTATTTAGCTTTTGATCTTCAATTAAATTATTATTATGTTTAATTGCTGCATCTACGCTAGCATTAAAATTAATTACTACTTTCTTTTGATATTCAAGTTCAGATACTTGAGAAGAAAGTAATCTAATTTTTTCTTTTCTCTGTGATTCTTGTTCTTGACTTCCATTTATAATTGCTTGTCTTTTTTCTTCATAAGCTTTTTGATGTTCCTCAGCATCTGTTAAATAAGACTGTCTTTTTATTTTTATTCTTGCAAGTTTATCATTAATTTCAGTTTCCTTTGCAGTTCTGATTTTATTATTAGTTTCAGATATTTCAGCATTCTTTTCTTCAATATTTTTTATTTCTCTCTTAAGCTTTGAACCAGCTGCACATATTTCTTTAATTTCATCTTCAAGCATTTTTTTTGCTTCCCTTGTAAGATCTATTTTATTTCCGCACTGGTCACATTCGATAAACTTACTGTCCATGTTTTCTAGTTTTGATTTTTTATTACGATATTCTTTCAATAATTCATCTTTACGCTCTCTCTTAGCTTCTACAGGTAATAATTCTTGTAACGCTAAATTGTTAAATGAAGATTTTAAAGTTGCCTCTTGAACTCTTAATTCACTTAATTCGGCAATATAATCTTTAGGCTTTATAAGCTTTGACAATTTACTTTCAATGGTATCAGTTTTCTTTAGAGTGTCTAATTCACTTTGAAGTTTTTTTAGTTCAGTATCATCAAACTCTTTCTTTTCTTCTACTTCCATAGGTTTCAATCCGTCTTGCACGCCTTCTAAGTAGATAATATTTTCTTCCTGTTCTTTAATGTCTGTTCTTGTATCCGCCATAAATGTTTCTGGCATTCTAAATCCATTATCATTAAGAATTTTTACTAAATAATCTCCAAGCTCTGCAAATATTTCATCTCTTCCTATAGGTTTAAGTACATCTGAAAGCAATTGTTTTGCATCTTTTGGTGCTAGTTCTGGGAAGAAATAAGGATTAACTATACTTAAGAACACATTCTTATTTTTAAATATATCTCTAGCAATATCATTAGTAGTTATTTTAGATTCGTTCCAGTAAACCTCATTGCTGCTGCCTTTTTTCCTTCTTATAATTGTCTGTGATTCACCATCTAATAAAAAGTCTAAAACTACTTCAGTAACCTTTGGCTTTCTATTATTAACTAATCTAGTAGCTGCTTTTTCATTTCCATAAACATCACATCCTGTTAATGCCCATACTATAGCTTCCCCTATAGTACTCTTTCCTAATGCATTATTTCCGGTTACAACTGTTCTGAATCCTAAATCGTATTCTACTTTATCCTTGTATCCCTTAAAGCCTGTAATAGCTATATGAGTTAATTCTAATTTCATTATTTACACTCCTCACATTCAAAATAAATTTGATCATCCTCATCTAAATAAAATTGTCTTATTCTATATTCCGGATTTTCTGAATCTAATAAATTAATTCCATCGGCTGCTGCTTGTGCTAATATGATGTTTAATTGATTCATTAAATCATTCTTATTCATTTACAAACCTCCTAATTGTGATATAATCTATTTGAATATTTTATTTAGCTGCTTAGACTACTTTGGTCGGTGTCTTTGCAGTTCTTTTTTTTAGCTAGAATTCTATAAAATTTGTCTCTAGCTACTTGTCCGGTAACTTTATAGCCTAACTGTTTAGTTATATCATTCCATGGAACTTTCTTATCTCTTAATTCCTGAATCCTGTCAAATTGTTTGTCATCAATAACTACATTATTTTTACTTTGTGGCACTTTAATTTCTAACCTTCTTAACGCTTCTGCTATGTGGATTTCTCTTGGTGATAATATAGCAGCAGCTAATGCAAGCCAATTATCACTCATTACTGTATACCTGCTCTTATAACAGTCTGTGCTGTTCTACTACAAATATTTACATACTCCATCTGATTAGTTCTTTTACCAAATGCAAGCCTATTGAATTTAATGTCTTGATCTGTTGCATCTAAAATTGTTTTAAATTGTTCTTTAGTAACTTGTCCTCTTAACCATGTTAGCCATTTAAAAGCCATAATTAATTCCTCCTATTAATAAACTATCTCGCTATTACTCCCTCTTAGCCTGTAGTGGGTTCTGTGTATTTCCTACAGCTTGACCAATAAATTGTTATGTTAACTTATTAAAGACACTCTTCTATAAATGCTTGTACAGCATTATATTTAGTTGCTGGAATGTCTTCCCACTTAGTAACATTAAATTCTTTAAATATTTTGTCCTTTGCTCTTTTATAAACTTCCATGCTTGAATTAATCCTACTTAAGTTATATTTTCTAACTAATATATTCTTAGCAATCTGTATCAAATCACATTTATTCTTTGACCTTATTCCAACAAGTTCTGCTAAATCATCAATCTGTTTATCTTTAGCTTTTATACTATCCTGAACATATTCTTTAAGTCCCATAGTAAATTGTGTTAATACTTGTACATGCTGTCCTATTGCGGCCATGTTTTCTGATAGGAAAGCCATACCTTGCATTGTTTCTAATCCTATAGGCAAACTGTTCTGTATTACATTTTCCATTTCCTCAAATCTGTCCATATATTTATCTGTAAATAGATTTCCTTTAGTTCCTGTGGTCTTATGGGCTAGGAACTCACAACCCTTTTTGGTTATTAAGAACTCTCGATATTCTCTTGTTTGACCTTCAACTTTATATGTGCTCTCTACCCAATATTTAGAAAACGCAATTTTGCTTTCTCTGAAATCTACATTGATTGAATCGATTTTTCTTAATAAATCTGAATGTTGTTTTAAGTTCATCATTTTGTAAACTTCTCTACTGCTTAATCTTTTAGGTTCTTGTTTACTTCTGTCTGTTATCATTGAAGCTTGTACAAATTTATTGTTCATTTTTTATTCCTCCTTTTGAATTCTTATGTTAAGTTAAAATCCTTAAGGCTTTTTAGCCTGTCCATCTTATTGTGTTGATTTAGCTTTCTTCTCCAATTCTTTCATTGATTCTTCTAGTAATTCTGCTCCTAACTGTTTCTCTAAAATACTGATCATAACTGTTCCTAAACTTCTTTTGTATAAATCTAAATCTTCTATTGGATATACAATCCCAGTGATGTTACTCTTTCTTTTAGGTCTACCACTCATAATTGCATTCCTCCCTCATTTGCCTATAATATGCATATTGGCTATTATTAGTTACTAATATTCATAAAATTCACTACTGTAATTAATAATTGTTGTAGTCAGCCAACTAATCTAATTCTTCCGCTTTTTTCATAAGCTCTGAAACAGGAACTCCAATTCCTTTCGCAATTTTTTCGATTGTATCAATAGTCGGATTTAAATTTTTCCCACTAGCTATTTCTGATAATGTTGTTTGTGGAATTCCCGAATTCTTAGCTATTCTATACTTAGTTATATTTTTTTCTTCAGCTAGTTTATTAATTGCTTGTCCTAAAGACATTTAATCATCTCCTTCAACTTGTCGTATTACTACGTTGATTTGATAATATTATATTTTCGTAGTATTTTCAAATACCATACTACGTTATTTCGAGGTATTTAGACAAAATACCTCGTCCATGTTTCGTATTACTTCGATTTGCTTGACATATCATTTTTTTCGTACTATACTACGTTATATAGAAGTATTAAAAATGAATTGAGTTGATATAAATGTTTAAAAAAGAAAAAATTATTGATGAATTAAATAAAAAAGGCTGGAGCAGATATAAGTTGTGCAAAGAAGCAGGAATGGCACAATCAACACTAAGCGATATTCTTGGAGGTAAAAATGTAAGTCCGAAAACTAGTACATTACAAAGAATTGCCGATGCCTTAGATGTATCTATTAATGTTTTTTTTGATGATAAAATACTCCCTTCCGTTGATGTAAATTCTGCATTTGCTGGCTCGGGCGAATTAAAAATGGATAATGAATTATCCCAAAGAGCTGAAAGAGATATACAAAAATCTTTAAGTCAAACACTAGATATGATAGAAAACTCGCAAGATGGTTTAATGTTTGATGGTGAACCTTTAGAGTTAGATGATTTAACAAAAGAGTTATTAAAGCAAAGCTTAGAAAATTCCATGAGAATGGCTAAAAAGATTGCAAAAGAAAAATATACTCCTAAAAAGTACAAGAAATAACTCAAAGGTGGGCTGGGGATGAATGATTTTATTATAGACAGAGTTAATAAATTGAAAAAAGAATATAAAACCAACAATCCGTTTGATATTGCTGAAGGGGAAAAAATAATAATAATTCGTGAACCTTTAGGATCTATACGTGGCTATTATAATAAGTATGTAAGGCAAAAATTTATCCATATTAATAGTGATATGGATGAGATTCAACAATTAGTAACATGCGGACATGAACTAGGTCATGCAATGTTGCATCCTAATGCAAATACTCCATTTTTTAGAGTAAATACATTTTATTCTATTAGCAAATTAGAAAAACAGGCTAATAAATTTGATGCACACCTTTTAGTTGATATGAATCAAATAGATAGTTATTTACTGAAACATTGCTCCTATGAACAAATAGCAGCATCTTTAAATCTTCCAGTAGAATTGATTAAAATTAGATTTAATATATTTTAAGTCAAAGGGGATATTTTATGAAAGCAGCAATTTATACAAGAAAATCTAAATTCACTGAGGAAGGTGAATCAATAGAAAATCAAATAAATATGTGTATTAAATATGCAGATAATATACTTGGAATAACAGATTATGAAGTGTATGAAGATGAAGGTTTTTCTGGTGGTAATATAGATAGGCCACAGTTCAAGAAACTTATGAGAGATATAAAAACTAAAAAATTTACTCACTTGATATGCTATAGACTTGACCGTATTTCAAGAAATGTTGCTGACTTTACTACTACTCTTGAAATTTTAAACAAATATGAATGTAGTTTCGTTAGTATAAAAGAACAATTTGATACTAGTTCCGCAATGGGAAGAGCAATGATGAATATATCTGCTACATTTGCCCAACTAGAAAGAGAAACTATTGCAGAACGTATAAAAGATAATCTTAGAGAACTTTCAAAAACTGGTAGATGGCTTGGTGGTCCAGCACCCATGGGCTATAAATCTATTGAAGTAGAGAATAATGATAGTAAAGGAAAAAGTCGTAAAAAACACATCTTGGAAATTAATCCCAATGAAATAGAAACTATAAAACTAGTATTTAAATTATTTATAAAATACAAGAGTTTTCAAAGAGTTAGTCGTGAACTTGAGAAAAATGGAATATACAGTCGTAGTGGAACTGTATTCTCAAGGGAACTTGTTAAGCAGGCAATATCTAACCCTATATATGTAATTGCAGATAAGCAATTATTTGAATACCTTAAATCTAATGGTGCTGAACTACATGAAGAAAACAAAATAAATGGCAAATTTGGTGCTATGCCTTATAACCGAAGAAAAGAGAATGGTAGTTTTGCTCCAATAAGTTCTTGGATTGTTAGTGTTGGAGATCATCCTGGAATAGTAGATAGTGCAACGTGGATTGAATGCCAACATATACAGAACGATATTAAATTAATTGTATCAAACAGACAATGTACTAGCGAACATGCATTGCTTAGTGGACTTGTTATTTGTGGTCATTGTGGGGCTAGCATGGCTCCCAGAAAACAAACTAATAAGCTATCTAATGGAACTAAAACACTTTATAGATACTACACTTGCAATTTAAAAAATAAATCAGCTACTAGATGTGATAACAAGGCTTTAAATGCATATGATGCTGAAGACTATGTAGTAAATAAAATTAAATCAACTACTCAGGAAGACATTATGAAATTATATCTGAGTTCAAAAGAAAGATCTGATATAAAGTTTAATAACAATAGAACAATTGAAAAATTGAAAAATCAAATTAAAGGTAATGAAAAATCTATAAGTTCTCTAATAAGAAAAGTATCTACATTAGACGAAACAGTTGAATCTCAATATTTAATACAAAAAAATTATGAATCTGAAATACTTAAACTTTCTGTAGAAAATAAACAACTAGATAACAAAATTATAGAACTTGAAAATCAAAATGAAAATATTTCTGACTTGCGCAAAGACTTATCCGATATAACTGAATTATACGAAAACTTTAAAAAATTTTATGATTATACAGAAAGCTTTGAAGATAAAAAAAGATTAATAAGAAGTGTTGTTAAATTTGTAGTCTGGGATAGTGATAATGAAAAATTAGATATTATACCAGTTGGATCTAGCTTACAGAGAAGTGATTTTGGTAATTTAGCATTTAGGTCAAAGGAGCAGATGCTCCTATTGCCTAATTGCAAAAAAATAACCATCAATATACCAAAGAAAGAAAAAGGAGCACGTGGAAATAATATATAAGAAAAAAGGACTGAACGCCTAATATTTAGATTCTCAGTCCTTTTCATATTAACTATAATGTAATTCTTTCTAGCTCAATTGTAGCTTCTATTATATAGTCAAGCTTCTTTTCTAATTCTGGATATAACTCTAATATGTCACCTTTAATTTTATCCATACCACATTGTAATACTTCAGCCACACATTCATTATGTGTTTTTTCTCTCATAACTATTCCTCCAATATTTAATTTGAAGCGCCTCTATGAATTTATAATATCATCTCATCAAATCCTCGTCAACCATT
>SKEN01000220.1_pt1 | contig 50600 bp, 46 predicted proteins | sample 4826711 | NCBI WGS metagenome assembly SKEN01 (sample SAMN11008808, study PRJNA524170) | human gut metagenome | biome: Human fecal sample; material: Feces; isolation source: fecal sample from pouch patient p39 | host: Homo sapiens | place: Israel: Tel-Aviv | collected 2015-02-10 | reverse complement strand
TCCAAACCTGTCACCCATAAAGAAATTGAAGAACTGGATTTTGAGACACGAATCCGTAAACGAGATGAACTTTTAACACAGAAATTTTCCAATAACGAACAGAAATAGTATCATAACAGTATCACAGGCAGATATGCGAAGGTTTTCATTTTCTTCCCATACCTGCCTGTTTTTAATTTATTCGCTATTCTTTACAGCCTTATTTTAATCTTCTGTTCAACAGAAAAACCCCGGAAACCTTACGGTTCCGGGGTATCTTACGCTTGGACACAATGTACCTTGCGGTACTCAATATATATTAATCAGTGATTACTCGATGATGGTAGCAACACGTCCTGATCCTACAGTACGTCCACCTTCACGGATAGCGAAAGTAAGACCCTGGCTCATAGCGATTGGGTGGATCAGTTCGATTGTCATTTCGATGTTATCTCCAGGCATACACATTTCTGTTCCTTCTGGAAGGTTGCAAACACCTGTTACGTCTGTTGTTCTGAAGTAGAACTGTGGACGATAGTTGTTGAAGAATGGAGTATGACGTCCACCTTCATCTTTTGTCAGAACGTAAACCTGAGCTGTGAATTTTGTATGGCATGTAAGTGTTCCTGGTTTAGCAAGAACCTGTCCACGCTCGATTTCGTTTCTCTGAACACCACGAAGAAGTGCACCGATGTTATCACCAGCCTGAGCTTCATCAAGAAGTTTACGGAACATCTCGATACCAGTTACAACTACTTTACGTGTTTCTTCTTTGATACCAACGATTTCAACTTCGTCAGATACATGAAGTACACCAGCCTCTACTCTACCAGTAGCAACTGTACCACGACCTGTGATAGAGAATACATCCTCTACAGGCATTACGAATGGTTTATCTGTGTCACGCTGTGGGTCTGGAATGTAGCTGTCAACAGCATCCATAAGTTCCATGATCTTGTCTCCCCACTCACCGTTCGGATCTTCAAGAGCTTTAAGAGCAGAACCTTTGATTACCGGGATATCATCTCCTGGGAAATCATACTCGGAAAGAAGTTCACGAATCTCCATCTCAACCAGTTCAAGAAGTTCTTCGTCATCAACCATATCACATTTGTTCATGAATACAACGATGTAAGGAACACCTACCTGACGAGCAAGAAGAACGTGCTCTTTTGTCTGAGCCATAACACCATCTGTAGCTGCTACAACAAGGATAGCACCATCCATCTGAGCTGCACCTGTGATCATGTTCTTAACGTAGTCAGCATGTCCTGGGCAGTCAACATGTGCATAATGTCTCTTCTCTGTCTGATACTCAACGTGAGCTGTAGAAATTGTGATACCACGCTCTCTTTCTTCTGGAGCTTTATCGATATCTTCAAAGTTTTCTACTACGTTTCCAGCAACTCTCTCAGCCAGAACTTTTGTGATTGCAGCTGTTAAAGTTGTTTTACCATGGTCAACGTGTCCAATGGTACCAATGTTACAATGCGGTTTTGTTCTCTCAAACTTAGCTTTTGCCATTTTAAAACGTCCTCCTTAAAACAATTGGCTCTTATATTATTATAGAGCATCTTTTCGGTTTTAAACTTGCTATCCTTGATTATATTGCATAATCAGAATATTTGCAAGCATTTTATACAATTTGATAACTTGCATTACCAATTGTTATATCATTACAGCTCACCCACGCCGCTATCACACGAGGTGTTTTGGCATGTATATGCCAAAATTCCATTGCAGAAAACAATCTGGAATGAATTTTTGGCAACGTTACTGAGAACGAAGTGAACAATAACGTTATATCTCCTGCAGTCCGTTGGCTTTAAACACCAACAGACTGCAGATGATCAAAATTATCAGTCTTTCTTAGCAAGAATCTTTTCCTGTACAGACTTCGGAACCTGCTCATATTTCTCAAAGAACATAGAGTAGTTACCACGTCCCTGTGTTCTGGAACGAAGGTCTGTAGCATATCCGAACATTTCGGAAAGTGGAACGTATCCACGGATCATCTTACCACCGCCGATATCTTCCATACCTTCGATACGACCACGGCGGGAGTTGATATCACCGATAACATCACCCATGTAATCCTCTGGTGTAGTAACTTCGACTTTCATGATAGGCTCAAGAAGAACCGGAGCTGCTTTCTGCATAGCATCTTTGAATGCAAGAGAACCTGCAATGTGGAATGCCATTTCAGAGGAGTCGACTTCATGGTAGGAACCATCGTATACGTTAGCATATACACCGACTACAGGGAATCCGCCAAGGATACCAGCTTTCATAGCTTCTTCGATACCTTCGCCGACTGCCGGAATGTATTCCTTCGGAATAGCACCACCAACAACTGTGGATTCGAACTTGTACAGTTCTTCTCCGTTGGCATCCATAGGCTCGAATTTAACTTTACAGTGACCATACTGTCCACGACCACCAGACTGTTTTGCATACTTACTGTCTACATCAACAGCTTTGGTGATTGTCTCTTTGTAAGCAACCTGAGGAGCACCTACGTTAGCCTCAACCTTAAATTCACGAAGGAGACGGTCAACGATGATATCCAGATGAAGCTCACCCATACCAGCGATAATAGTCTGTCCAGTTTCCTGATCTGTATGTGCACGGAATGTCGGGTCTTCCTCTGCAAGTTTTGCAAGAGCTTCACCAAGTTTACCCTGTCCAGCTTTAGTCTTAGGCTCGATAGCCAGCTCGATAACTGGTTCTGGGAATTCCATGGACTCCAGGATTACCGGATGCTGCTCGTCACAGATTGTATCACCAGTTGTTGTGAATTTGAATCCGATCGCTGCAGCGATATCACCGGAATATACTTTATCAAGTTCCATACGTTTGTTAGCATGCATCTGAAGAATACGTCCAACACGTTCTTTCTTGTCCTTAGTAGCATTAAGTACATAAGAACCAGAATTCATTGTACCGGAGTATACACGGAAATATGCCAGTTTACCAACAAATGGGTCTGTCATAATCTTGAATGCAAGTGCTGCAAACGGTTCTTCATCAGAAGAATGTCTTACTACCGGGTTGCCGTCCAGGTCAGTTCCCTCGATTGGAGGAATATCTGTTGGAGCAGGCATATACTCAAGGATAGCATCAAGAAGTTTCTGAACACCTTTGTTTCTGTAAGCAGAACCACAGCAAACCGGAACAGCTGTACACTCGCATGTCGCTTTTCTTAATGTTGCTTTCAGTCTCTCAACAGTTGGTTCTTCACCTTCAAGATATTCCATCATTAAGTCGTCATCAAGCTCACAGATTTTCTCAATGAGCTCTGTATGATAAAGCTCAGCATCTTCCTTCATGTCTTCAGGAATGTCAACGATGGAGATGTCATCACCTTTTTCATCGTTGTAGATGTAAGCTTTCATTTCGAATAAGTCAATGATTCCTTTGAAATCATCTTCTTTTCCGATTGGCAGCTGTAAGCAGATTGCGTTTTTACCAAGACGAGTCTTGATCTGCTCTACTGCACCGTAGAAGTTTGCACCAAGGATATCCATCTTGTTGATGAATGCCATACGTGGTACATTGTAAGTGTCGGCCTGACGCCATACGTTTTCAGACTGCGGTTCAACACCACCCTTAGCACAGAAAACGCCGACAGCACCGTCAAGTACACGAAGAGAACGCTCAACTTCTACTGTGAAGTCAACGTGACCTGGGGTATCAATGATGTTGATACGATGTTCCAGAGCACCTGGCTTCGGTTTGCAGTTCTCTTCCAGAGTCCAGTGACATGTTGTAGCCGCTGAAGTGATTGTGATACCTCTCTCCTGCTCCTGTTCCATCCAGTCCATGGTAGCAGTACCTTCATGAGTATCACCAATCTTATAGTTGACACCTGTATAATACAGGATACGTTCTGTAAGAGTTGTTTTACCCGCATCGATATGAGCCATAATACCAATATTTCTGGTACGCTCTAATGGATATTCTCTTCCCTCTTTAGCCAATGGATTTTCCTCCTATATTAGAAGCGATAGTGAGCAAATGCTTTATTTGCCTCAGCCATCTTGTGCATGTCTTCTTTTCTCTTAACGGATGCACCTGTGTTGTTCATTGCATCTAAAAGCTCATTTGCAAGTCTTTCTTCCATTGTTTTCTCGCCTCTTTTACGAGAGAACATTGTTAACCAGCGAAGAGCCAGTGCCTGACGTCTGTCTGCTCTTACCTCGATCGGAACCTGATAAGTAGCACCACCGATACGTCTAGCTTTTACTTCAAGAAGTGGCATGATGTTGTTCATAGCCTCTTCGAAAACTTCAAGTGCTGGTTTACCAGCTTTTTCTTCGATTCTGGCGAATGCACCGTAAACAATTTTCTGTGCTACACCTTTCTTACCGTCTAACATGATGTTATTGATAAGTTTGGTAACCACTTTATTGTTGTACATTGGATCTGCCAGAACGTCTCTTTTCTGAGTATGTCCTTTACGTGGCACGTTACTTCCCTCCTTAATCATTGTGATTAAATCATCGGTACTCACGCAGATAACTATTGCATGTTCGCACTGGTAAGGTCCTATATTTAACCCGCAACCGGCAGGGTATATGGAATACCGTACAAATTCATAGTTCTAGTCTTCCGTGAATTTTCGATTGATTAATTCCTGCTGTCCTAAACAATAGGATCAGTTCTTAAAATTCTTATGAAACCTTTTTAGAATTATTTCTTTTTCGGTCTCTTAGCGCCGTATTTAGAACGGGCCTGTTTTCTGTTAGCAACACCTGCAGTATCAAGAGTACCTCTGATGATGTGGTATCTTGTACCAGGTAAGTCCTTAACCCTTCCACCACGGATAAGAACAACGCTATGCTCCTGAAGGTTGTGACCTTCTCCTGGGATGTAGCTTGTTACTTCGATTCCGTTGGAAAGACGAACTCTGGCGATTTTTCTAAGAGCTGAGTTAGGCTTCTTAGGAGTTGCAGTCTTAACTGCTGTACAAACGCCACGTTTCTGTGGTGCAGACTGTTCAACTGCTTTCTTTCTTAAAGAGTTGAATGTTTTCTGGAGAGCCGGAGCTGTAGATTTCTTTACAGATGTCTGGCGTCCTTTTCTTACTAACTGGTTGAATGTTGGCATTCCATTTCACCTCCCGATTTATTTCTCCATAGATTTTTCTATGGGGCCTTGCGGTTGCTATTCGTGTAATTACGCGCAAAAAAATTAAACGCTCCTTTTGCACGCTTGCTTATTATATCCCGCAAAACTCGCACTGTCAAGGGATTTCTCGTGAATTTTACAGTATTTTTTCATATTTTTATCATAACCAAAAAATCCTTTCCTCATACACTACATCACCATATTAAACTTATCTGACAATATGCTCCCCCTCCAACCACTTTACTGCCACTTCCCCACTGCGAATCCCAGCGCCGGATAATATTTATTTTGTGTGCATTTGCAGGATGCTTAGAGATACTTAATCTGCAGAAATCTGCGTTATGAGCAGACCGTCTCACGTGTTTGAGCGAAGTTTGCAACGTAGCGAGTTTGAGAGGGCTGCTCATGCTTTTAGCAGATTTCTGCAGATTTATAGCAGTCCTAGTAAATAATGCATTTAAGACAGTTCAGCAGAGTGCGAAAGACAAGGAAGATATCTGCAGGCGTGCTAACGCACGGCAAAGATATCTGACGCAGGATTTCACACTCTGATGGGCTGGATTAAGATGCATTATTTACTAGGACTGCTATAATATCTCTTAGCGTCCGAAACCGCACACAAAATAAATATTATCCGGCGCGTCCCCTTCACTAACAATTGCATTTCCCCCTCCCTTTTATTATAATAACAACTAAAGCAGGCAAATCAACTTGCAGACACACTATAACATTCTATAAACTCAGGAAAGGACACTATAATATATGAAGAAACCCAGCATGATCAGCATCCTTCTGTTTCTGACAGGACTCCTGTGCATCATAGCCCTGATCTTCTTTAACAGGACCACACTGCACCAGATCCTCACCACTGAAAAAGAAGTCGACATAATCTCCGAACAGATCACTGCAAAACACGACGAAGTCAAACAGGCAGTAGACAAGTACACTACGGCCATAGACACAGTCCAGTCAAATATCAATCGCATGAAACAAAAACAACAGACAGCCACACAGAAGAAAACAAAAGAAAAAGCTGAAATCCCGGAAGAAGCTTCATCAAAGCCTTCTGTATTCAGCCAGAACAGCACCAGCGCCTCTTCTGATTCCAGTGCCGGCGTTTTCTCCTCCGATGCCGAAACAGGCGGACATATAATAGGAATCGATCCAGGGCATCAGAGTGAGTCCGTGGATATGAGTGCCCCGGAGCCCAACGGTCCCGGTTCTTCTGAAATGAAAGCAAAATGTACCAGCGGAACTCAGGGAACCTACAGCGGTGTTCCCGAATACCAGCTCAATCTGGAGGTCTCTCTTCAACTAAAGGATGAACTGGAACAGAGAGGCTATCAGGTAGTCATGACACGAACAGACAATGAAACAGCCATCAGCAACATGGAACGCGCACAATATGCTGCTGCACAGGGCGCAGAGATCTATGTCCGCATCCATGCAAACGGCGATGATTCCCATACTGCATCAGGAGCACTGACCATGTCACCCTCCCAGAATAATCCTTACATCCCACAACTGTTTGAACAGTCTGATCGATTATCCCGATGCATCATCGATTCCTACTGTGCTGCAACAGGTTTTCAGAACCTTGGAATCCAGTACACTGACACGATGACAGGAATTAACTGGAGCACTGTTCCTGTTACGATCCTTGAAATGGGATTTATGACAAGCCAGAATGACGATCTGAAAATGAATGACGCAGAATTCCAGAAAACAATGGTACAGGGAATCGCAAATGGCATTGACAGCTACTTTGCATCATGATGATGTAAGTGTCAAAAAGCATTTTGCCCCTGACTTGATATCTGCGGATTGCTACGCAGCTTCGCAGTTCCCGCAATCCTGATTACAATAATAATAATTACGAAAGGAAAACCGCAATGAATAAAAAGCCAAATGAAAAACCTATTTTTCTCTATATAGTGATCGGCATACTGACTGTTGCAGTGATTGCACTGGCAGCTGTTTCATTTTTATCACTGAACCATCTCGTCACACTACAGCAAAAAGTACAGACACTCTCCAAAACCGTAGAGGAGATTTCCACTGATGCAAATACCCTTATCAGTCAGGCAGATCAGTTAGATGAATTAAGAGAACAGGAAAGTTCTGTCAAGGCAGCCACCGGAGAAACATCTTCTGCACAGTCAGAATCCGCTGAACCCTCTTCAGAATCCGAACAGCAGAACGGAACACTTTCCCCTTCCTCCAACAACACATTTACCGACAACACTGATTCCAGCATGGACAATCTCCTGAAACAGGTACAGTCCCTGCTGCCGGCTGATAACGGAACCTGGTCCGTCTATGTCTGCAACCTGCCGAAAGATTCTGAAGGCATGATCAACGATACTCCCATGCAGGCAGCAAGCCTGATCAAACTGTATATTATGGGAGCTGTATACGAAAACTACGATACCCTCTCCCAGTCTCACAATGGAGACGAAATTGACAGTAATATTTCAGCCATGATCACTGTCAGTGATAATGATGCTGCAAACACTCTGGTAAACTGGCTTGGAAACGGTGATGACTCTGCAGGCATGGCAAAAGTAAATGGCTTCTGCCAGGAACATGGTTTCACCAGCACCCAGATGAACCGCCTGCTTCTCGCAGGTAAAGAAAACGGCGACAACTATACATCCGTCAAAGACTGTGGAACCTTTTTAAAGCAGATATACCAGACTGTCAACGGAACCCTTCCCGCTTCTACTCTTCCAAACGCAGATGCAATGTATTATCACTTAAAAATGCAGCAGCGTAAAAACAAGATCCCTGCACAACTTCCAGAAGGCGTCGGTACTGCCAATAAGACCGGCGAACTTGACACTGTAGAAAATGATGCAGCGATCATCTATGATACAGCCAAAGGAATTGACCTTGTAGTATGCTTTATGTCACAGGATCTTACTGATACCGGTGCAGCCCAAAGCACCATTGCTGCAGATGCACGTGCTATCTACGGATATTATAATGAATAAACACACTCTTCTGAATCTACAGTCTATCCAGATAATTGTCATAAATCAGACAGATATTCGCAACCTCCGCAGGGGACTTACTTGATTCGGTTAAAAGAAGGAGGCACATCCCTTAACGGGTTGTGCCTCCTTCTGCAAATTCAACAGGAAGAATCGTCAATGTCTCAATCTCTTCCCCTTTTATTTTCTTTAATAAAAGTTCCACAGCCTTTCGTGCCATATCCGGCACCGGCTGTACAATTGTTGATACCATTATGCCTCTTCAGCTTCCCCCTCTTCATAGGACTTCTCCCATATCTCCGAAAATACTGCCAGCGGACAGTCTGTGAGAAGGCACATGAGAAGGAAACATTCGTATGGATTTACTATGTATATCTCTCCCATTCCACATCGAAGCAGAATATCCTGAATCTCATCCAGAAAATGCTTGTATCTGTTAAAAGGATCATCATCCTCCATTTCCTGGGATACGATAAAGAATTCCAGTGTGATCAGGTCAAAGCGCTCCACCGGGAGTTTGTGGCTTAAAATATTTGTAATCCTCTGCCTGCTGAAACGCTTCTGGCTGAAATGCTTTGCCAGAATGGAGGCAGACATTTTCTTCAGATTGCCCATTTTGTTGATGGGGATTCCGCTGCAGATTACTTTTTCCACATCAGAAGGTGTAATTCTTTCTGCTGTCCACACCTTATCCCCACCTTTTTCCTCTTCATCATGCTGATACAGTCCGGCAATAATCTGCTTCGCATGATATAAAAGCTTTGTAAACTCCTGAAATGCCTGACTTTTCTCAGATATGGGATCTACTCTTTTTGATTTCAGGCGGGCAAGATAATCGATCAGTTTCTCCTCCGTATCAAGACACAGATTACTTCCGCATAAAACCTGAGTATTTTCCACTTCTACAGGGGCAAGTGCTTCATATTTTTTCTTCAATTCCTCTGCTTTGTGATAACCCTGCTGCGTACTGTAACAATACCAGTAGATCACCTCGTCCGGATTGTGGAAATCAAAATCCTGTTCTTTCAGTACTCTTGTCAGGAAATCCGACACATCCTCTGTGGTCATTTTCAACCCAAACCCCAGAAGAAAAACAGTTTCTCTTTTTACAGATGCCTGATTCAGCCAGTTATTCACCAGTGCCGACAACTTGGTAGAGGTAGGATTCATGGATTTGGGCGTATAGGTTTCCTTAAAGGAATCTACTACGATCTCCTTATACACTTCCTGTGGAACCTCCGAGAAAGGTTCTTCCAGCTCTGCCCTTTCATAAATATATCTCTTCAGATGGTCGCCAAAGGACACCAGTTCCATCTCTTTATATAAATAGTGGAAAATAACATCCGCATCTTCGTCTTCAAAACTGTCCAGGCTTACCACCTGCCGAAATCTCTGTGCCGCCCTTCTGGTAAATTCATACTCCTGTACTTTATCAAACGCAACATTCTGTTCAAAATCCAGATCCTGCATACGGTTCTTCATGCTGCCCCACCTCTCATTTTTTATCTTTCAGATTTTTCATCCATTCTTTCATTCTGCGGACTGTATCCAGCTTCTGTACTTCACAGAGCACGATCGTCACATTATCTCTCCCACCTTTTTGGAGAGCATTTTTAAGAAGATCATTTACGATCTCCGAGATTTCCATATCCTGTGACAGAATCGCCTCTATCTCACTGTCCGAAAGCATATCTGTTACTCCATCTGAGCACAGAAGATATCTGTATCCCTCCTTATGCTCGATTTCTGTCACAGAAGGTTCCAGTCTCTGCAGCTCTTCAGGAAGTCCAAGATACTGGGTTAACGGGGCTTTCCCAACTGCCGTACCACCAAAAACATGGTCTGTGGAAATCTGCTGAAGCTTACCGCCATCCATAAAATAAATCCTGCTGTCCCCAAGATTGCAGGCAAACATAGACTCTGGTGTAAAGAGGAGCATCGCCATTGTGCTTCCCATGCTCCAAATATGATGCTCTGTTCCATATCTGCATACTGCCTGATTCATCTTCTCACATACATCGTCTATAAAATCTTCCGGCATATCCCTCAGCATTCTTTTATTCGCATTATAAAATTTTCCAAATTCTTCTGATGCAAGAAAGGCTGCAATCTCGCCGCAGCTTTCTCCTCCCATACCGTCAAATACCGCCATTGCCGGTGCTCTGTTACCCGAAATAATCTTTGAGCAGATACCCTTTGTTCCTTCATTGTTCACCGGAAGGGATTCCCCAAAACACCAGAAATTATCTTCATTATTTGCCCGGATATTTCCTGTATGGCAGGTATATGCACATTCAATCTGATACATTGCCATTATCTGTCTTTGTTCCTTCTCCCTTCAATGCTTTCAATGAATTGTTCCAGTATTTCTCGCCACGTTTCACGAATTCCTCATTATCTTTTTCGTTATCGTGACACTTTCCATTGGAATCGATCCATCTTATCAGTTCGCCGTCGTTATAATAATAATATTCTGAAGTTTCATCATACCAGATATATGCAAAGAATAACTTCTCTCCCCAGTAGAAATATTCTTCATAAACTCCATCTCCGGATTCTGCCGGATAGACCAGAGCTTTCATGCATTCACTCTCAATATCCAGATTTCCATCTGCCTGCTGAGTGGTCTTTACCCTTCTCAGATATCGCAGAACAGTTCCTTCTGTTCCAACCCAGTCGTAACTGTTCAGATTATCTGTGATAGTTGTTGCCTGCTCCTTGATCGTATCCAGAGCTTTGGAGAAATCTTTGGATCCGGATTTTGTGGAGCTGTATTTCTCATCATCCAGAATTGCGATCGGATTATCCTCCTGTCCTTCCCGAGCATGATCTGTACTTACTCTGTAATAGACTGCGGCCATCATAAGTATCGCTGTACCTGCCACAATTGCAAGCAATGCCCTGCGCAGCAGCTGTTTCTTCCTGCGTCTTCGCTTTCTGGCTTCCACAGCACGCGCAGATCTTATCGCAACTGTTTCTGATGGCGTTTCCTGTGGCTGTATTTTCTGTTCTGCTACAACTGACATTGTTTCTTTATCTGTAAAGCTGCCCTCAGAAACATTGTTTACAGCACGTTTTCTTTTTGCAGCATTCTGAAAATCTGATGTTTTTTTATTTCCCCGGGTATTCTGTACTGACGTATTCTGCACTGTACTTTTTCGTACATTTTCGGCATCTGATGTAACATTCTGTGCTGCTCTGCCGTTCTGTGCAATTGCACTATATGATTCTGTTTTATCCGTTCCTGCTTTCTGAACACAGTTTTGTAACTGCCGGATTCTGCCAGATCTTCCATTTTTCAGATCATCCAGCGCACTATAAAGCTCCTCCGGTGTCTGATATCTCTGTGCAGGATCATAAGCACAGGCCTTCATGATAATACGGGCAAACTGTGTTCCTGCATCCACAGGTGCATTCATCTGCTCTCCTGCAACACGCTTATTTAATGCATTTTCCTTATCCCTGTAAGTGATAAACTGTTTTTCCAGACTCATAAATGGCAGTCTGTTATGATTCATCAGCCTGTACAGCACAATCCCAAGAGAATAAATATCTACCCTGCTGTCATATTTCTCACCTTTATACATCTCAGGCGCCATATAAGAGTAAGTACCTTTCTTGGAAAATCCGCTCATGGTTCGTTCAAGTTCACGTGCAATTCCGAAATCTCCAAGCTTAAAATCGCCAAATCTGGATACAAAAATATTCTCCGGCTTGATGTCCCTGTGAATGATCTTAAGTTTCCGGCAATATTCCAGTGCCTTACTCAAATCCATTCCCAGCTTTATTACCTCTTTCTCAGTAAGCTGCTTTTCCGCACAGTAATCCATAAAACTTGTCAGATATTCCATCCTTATGGAAATCTCCCATCCAATGACATCCAGATATTCCATAACCTTAAAATCTTCTACAGAGACAATGTAAGAGTTTCCTCGAAAGTACTCCATGGTACTGATTTCCTGAATACATTCCTCAACCAGATTCTGAAAATACTGTCTTGTGGACTGCTCATCCCCTGTTTCAGAACGTACGCTGTTCAACTCGCTCTGGCTTCCGGGTATATTGATGATCTTGATAGCAGAATAGAAAGATTTTCCACGTTCTGTTCTCTGTGCCCTATACACCTTTCCAAAAGAGCCTTCGCCGATTTTCTCTATGATTTTCCATTCCGGCCATGCTGAAACCGGAAGTTCTTTATCCATATTGCACCTCCATTTCTGTTCAATTTCTATTTCCTTCCCTGTCCCGGTCAATGCTTTTTACAAGCTGTTACCGAAAACAAAAATGTATATTTATCATAACTGTAAAAATACTTCACAGTTCATTACCTGCTCATAATGTACTGGTATTATAACACAAAAAGCAGTTTCTTTGTATTTTTCTCTTTTTTCGGCAATGGAATGTTCCGGAAAATAAAAGAGAACTACCTCGCCGACAAAATCTGTCGGCACAGATAGTTCTCTTGTGAATTCATATCAAATCAGTCCGGATAAGTTATCTACTCCGTTGGATCATTCGTTGTCTTCTGCATCGTCTGAAGCCTGATCATCAGCTTCGTCTTCAGTAGCCTCTTCTTCATCAGATTCTTCAACATCGAATTCTTCGTCTTCCGGAAGTTCTTCATCCATTGTGATCATCTCATCACCTTTGATTTCTTCATCTTCCGTAAGTTCTTCGGCTATATCTTCAACCTTTACTTCCGGTTCAGGCATTGTGCTGTTGAGCCTTACATCTCTGTAGCGTTTCATACCGGTACCTGCAGGAATCAGTTTACCGATGATTACATTCTCTTTCAGACCGATCAGCGGGTCAACTTTACCCTTGATAGCGGCTTCAGTCAGAACTTTAGTTGTTTCCTGGAAGGAAGCGGCTGACAGGAAGGAGTTTGTAGCAAGAGATGCCTTGGTAATACCAAGCATAACCTGTTTTCCATCTGCAGGCTGTTTGCCTTCTTTTTCCATCTGCTCGTTAACGTCCTCGTATTCAAGGAAGTCAACCAGTGTTCCAGGAAGGAATTCTGTATCTCCGTTATCTTCGATACGGATTTTCTTCAACATCTGACGAACGATAACTTCGATATGCTTATCGCTGATCTCAACACCCTGGAGACGATATACACGCTGTACTTCACGGATCATATAATCCTGAACTGCACGTACACCCTTAATTCTCAGGATATCATGCGGATTTACGCTACCTTCTGTAAGTTCATCACCTGCTTCAAGGATCTGTCCGTCTGTGATCTTGATACGGGATCCGTATGGAATAAGGTAAGTCTTGGATTCACCTGTTTCCTGATCTGTAACGATAACTTCACGTTTCTTCTTAGTGTCATTGATAACAGCAACACCAGGAATCTCTGTGATGATGGCAAGACCTTTCGGCTTTCTTGCCTCAAAAAGCTCCTCGACACGAGGAAGACCCTGTGTGATATCTCCACCGGCAACACCACCACTGTGGAAAGTACGCATGGTAAGCTGTGTACCTGGCTCACCGATAGACTGAGCAGCGATGATACCGACAGATTCACCAACCTGTACCGGCTCGCCGGTTGCAAGGTTCGCACCGTAACATTTCGCACAGATACCAACTTTACATTTACATGTAAGGATTGTACGGATCTTAACTTTCTCGATAGATCCGCCTGTCTGGTTGTCCACGCCTTCTTTCATGATGCGGGCAGCACGTTTCGGTGTGATCATATGGTTGGCTTTTACGATAACTTCGCCATCTTTATTCTTAATTGTCTCACAGGAGAAACGACCTGTGATACGCTCCTGAAGTCCTTCGATCTCTTCTTTACCATCTACAAAAGATTCTACATACATACCTGAGATCTCATCTCTGTTTTCACAGCAGTCTGTCTCACGTACGATCAGATCCTGAGAAACGTCAACCATACGTCTTGTCAGGTAACCTGAATCGGCTGTACGAAGAGCTGTATCGGACATACCTTTACGTGCTCCATGTGCAGACATGAAGTATTCCAGTACGTCAAGACCTTCACGGAAGTTTGACTTGATAGGCAGCTCGATGGTGTGACCGGTTGTATCGGCCATCAGTCCTCGCATACCTGCAAGCTGTTTGATCTGTTTATCGGAACCACGAGCACCGGAGTCAGCCATCATGAAGATGTTGTTGTATTTATCAAGACCGGTCAGCAGAGCATGTGTAAGCTCATCGTCAGTCTTCTTCCATGTATCAACAACTTCTTTGTAACGCTCTTCCTCGGTGATAAGACCACGTTTATAGTTCTTTGTGATAAGGTCTACAGTATCCTGAGCCTGTTTGATCATTTCCGGTTTCTGAGGCGGAACTGTCATATCGGCAATGGCAACAGTCATGGCTGCACGTGTGGAATATTTGTAACCTGTAGCTTTGATCGCATCAAGAACCTCAGCAGTCTTTGTAGCACCGTGAGTATTGATAACTTTTTCAAGAATCTGTTTCAGCTGTTTCTTGGCTACCAGGAAGTCAACCTCAAGAAGAAGTTCATTTCCCGGAACACTTCTGTCTACGAAACCAAGATCCTGTGGAAGAATTTCGTTAAACAGGAAACGTCCAAGTGTAGATTCTACTGTACCGGTCAGAACGGATCCGTCCGGCATTGTCTTGCTGCAGCGAACATGGATTCTGGACTGCAGTGTGATTACTTTATTCTCATAAGCAAGGATTGCTTCGTTTACGCTCTTGAAGAACTTGCCTTCACCCTTGTTTCCAGGTCTTTCCTGAGTCAGATAGTAGATACCAAGTACCATATCCTGTGAAGGAACGGCTACAGGACCACCATCAGAAGGTTTCAACAGGTTGTTCGGTGATAACAGAAGGAAACGGCACTCTGCCTGTGCTTCCTGTGAAAGCGGAAGATGTACGGCCATCTGGTCACCATCGAAGTCAGCGTTGAATGCGGTACAAACCAGCGGATGCAGTTTGATCGCTTTACCTTCTACAAGGATCGGTTCGAATGCCTGGATACCAAGACGATGCAGTGTAGGTGCTCGGTTCAGCATAACCGGATGTTCTTTGATAACATCCTCCAGAACATCCCATACAGCAGGCTCCAGCTTCTCAACCATTTTCTTGGCGTTCTTAATGTTGTGTGAAGTTCCGTTGGCAACAAGCTCTTTCATAACGAAAGGTTTGAACAGCTCAATGGCCATCTCTTTCGGAAGACCACACTGATAAATCTTAAGTTCCGGTCCTACAACGATAACGGAACGTCCGGAATAGTCAACTCGTTTACCCAGAAGGTTCTGACGGAAACGTCCGGATTTACCTTTCAGCATATCAGAAAGGGATTTCAGGGCTCTGTTTCCAGGACCTGTTACAGGACGTCCGCGACGACCGTTGTCGATCAGGGCATCAACAGCTTCCTGAAGCATACGTTTCTCGTTACGAACGATAATATCCGGTGCGCCTAATTCCAGAAGTCTCTTCAGACGGTTGTTACGGTTGATGATTCTTCTGTAAAGATCATTTAAGTCAGATGTAGCAAAACGTCCTCCATCCAGCTGAACCATAGGACGAAGATCCGGCGGGATTACAGGAATCACTGTCATGATCATCCACTCAGGACGGTTTCCAGACTCACGGAAGGATTCTACAACTTCCAGACGTTTGATGATTCTGGCACGTTTCTGGCCTGTAGCATCTTTTAATTCTTTTTTCAGTTCAACAGAATCTTTCTCAAGATCAATTGCCTCAAGAAGCTCTTTGATGGATTCTGCACCCATACCTACACGGAAATCATACCCATAAGCCTCACGTGCATCCTGATATTCTCTCTCTGTAAGTACCTGTTTGTACTGGAGTCCGGAATTAGCCGGATCCAGTACGATATAGTTAGCAAAGTAAAGAACTTTCTCCAGAGTTCTCGGAGAAATGTCAAGGATCAGTCCCATACGGGACGGAATTCCTTTGAAATACCAGATGTGGGATACCGGAGCAGCCAGCTCGATATGTCCCATACGCTCTCTACGTACAGAGGATTTGGTAACTTCTACACCACATCTGTCGCAGACAACACCTTTATAGCGAATCTTTTTGTACTTTCCACAGTGGCACTCCCAGTCCTTGCTCGGTCCAAAGATTCTTTCACAGAAAAGTCCGTCTTTCTCCGGCTTTAAGGTACGGTAGTTGATGGTCTCAGGTTTTAAAACCTCGCCTCTTGACCACTCTCTGATTTTCTCAGGGGACGCCAGTCCGATTTTGATGGCATCGAAAGTCATTGGCTGATATGTTTCATTGGCGTTAGTTGTTTCTGCCATGTATTCTTTCCCCTTTCTTACTCTTCGTCATTGTCTTCAAGAGCCTCATCCAGCTCAATGAAGTCATCCTCATCTTCATCCTCGTCAATGTCAACGAGTTCTTCTCCGTCAAACTCCTGCTTTGTATAGCCATGTTTGCCGTAGTCTTCTTCTCTGTCATGATGTCTTCTGGAATCTCCCTCGATGACAGAACGAAGGTCTGTGTCACCGTAATCTACAGATTCAAGAAGATGTACTTCTGTATTGTCATCCTTGAGTACCTTCACATCCAGACCAAGAGACTGAAGTTCTTTTAAGAGAACCTTGAAGGATTCCGGAATACCCGGCTCAGGAATATTGTCACCCTTGATGATTGCTTCGTATGTCTTAACACGTCCAACAACATCATCGGATTTTACTGTCAGGATTTCCTGCAGTGTGTAGGATGCACCGTATGCTTCCAGTGCCCAAACCTCCATCTCACCAAAACGCTGTCCACCGAACTGTGCTTTACCACCCAGTGGCTGCTGTGTTACCAGAGAGTAAGGACCTGTAGAACGTGCATGGATCTTATCATCAACCAGATGGTGCAGTTTCAGATAGTGCATGTGACCAATTGTTACAGGACTGTCGAAATACTCTCCTGTACGGCCGTCACGCAGACGCACTTTACCGTCTCTGGAAATCGGAACACCCTTCCACAGTGCTCTGTGGGCTTTGTTCTCATCCAGATACTGCATTACATCCGGTGCTAAAATGTCTTTGTATTTCTCGCGGAACTCTTCAAAGTCTTCTGTGTTTACATAGTCGTTTGCAAGTTCCAGTGTATCCTGGATATCATGCTCGTTTGCACCCTGGAAAATAGGAGTTGCAACGTTGAATCCAAGTGCTTTCGCAGCAAGGCTTAAGTGAATCTCCAGGACCTGTCCGATATTCATTCGGGAAGGCACACCCAGAGGGTTCAGCACGATATCAAGAGGACGTCCGTTCGGAAGGAATGGCATATCTTCAACAGGAAGTACACGGGAAACAACACCCTTGTTACCATGACGTCCGGCCATCTTATCACCAACGGAAATCTTTCTCTTCTGTGCGATGTAGATACGTACGGACTGGTTAACACCAGGTGACATCTCATCGCCGTTCTCTCTTGTAAATACCTTGGCATCTACGATAATACCGTATTCACCGTGAGGTACTTTCAGAGAAGTATCACGTACTTCACGTGCTTTCTCACCAAAGATCGCACGAAGAAGTCTCTCTTCTGCCGTAAGCTCTGTCTCTCCCTTAGGAGTAACTTTACCAACAAGGATATCGCCGGCACGTACTTCAGCACCGATGCGGATAATACCACGCTCATCCAGATCTTTCAGTGCATCGTCGCCCACGCCAGGAACATCACGTGTGATCTCTTCCGGTCCCAGTTTGGTATCACGGGCTTCGCATTCATATTCTTCAATATGAACAGATGTATAAACATCGTCCATAACAAGTCTTTCACTGAGGAGTACCGCATCCTCGTAGTTATAACCTTCCCATGTCATGAATCCGATCAGCGGGTTCTTACCAAGAGCAAGTTCTCCGTTTGCTGTGGAAGGACCATCTGCGATAACCTGTCCTGCCTCTACGTGCTCACCCTGGAATACGATTGGTTTCTGGTTGTAACAGTTACTCTGGTTACTTCTCAGATATTTAGTCAGATGGTAATCATCTTTTGTACCATCATCATTCTTAATGCTGATATCTGTAGATGTGGAACGAAGTACAGTACCAGATTTCTTTGCAACTACGCAGACACCGGAGTCAACTGCTGTCTTCACTTCCATACCAGTACCAACTACCGGAGCCTCTGTTGTCAGAAGCGGCACAGCCTGACGCTGCATGTTTGATCCCATCAGCGCACGGTTGGCATCGTCGTTCTGCAGGAACGGGATCAGGGCAGTAGCGACGGAGAATACCATACGAGGAGATACATCCATGTAATCAAACATATGACGCTCATACTCCTGAGTCTCTTCACGGAAACGACCGGATACATTCTTATGAATGAAATATCCTTCTTCGTCCAGAGGCTCATTCGCCTGTGCTACATGGTAATTATCCTCTTCATCAGCAGTCATATATACAACCTCATCTGTTACACGAGGATTCTTAGGATCTGATTTGTCGATCTTGCGGTATGGTGCCTCAATAAATCCGTACTGATTGATTCTTGCATAAGATGCAAGAGAGTTGATCAGACCGATGTTAGGACCTTCAGGTGTCTCGACAGGGCACATTCTTCCGTAATGGGAGTAATGGACATCTCGAACCTCGAATCCGGCTCTGTCTCGTGACAGACCGCCAGGTCCCAGGGCGGAAAGACGTCTCTTGTGTGTCAGCTCACCAAGAGGGTTGTTCTGATCCATAAACTGTGACAGCTGGGAAGAACCGAAGAACTCTTTCACTGCTGCAGTTACAGGTTTAATATTGATCAGGGACTGTGGAGAAATATTCTCTGTATCCTGAGTTGTCATTCTCTCACGAACCACACGTTCCAGTCTGGAAAGACCGATTCTGTACTGGTTCTGAAGCAGCTCACCTACCGCACGTATACGACGGTTGCCCAGGTGGTCGATATCATCGGCATTGCCAAGACCATATTCCAGATGCATATTGTAGTTAATAGAAGCAAAGATGTCTTCTTTTGTGATATGCTTCGGGATCAGATCATGGATATCTCTGTGGATTGCTGCAATCCTGTCTTCTAATGTATCATTTTCTTCCAGAATGTTTTCGAGAACAGGGTAGTATACTGCTTCTGTAACACCGATGCTCTTTGGATCTTCGATTTCCGGAAGATAGTGGCGGATATCAACCATTAAGTTAGAAAGAACCTTGATTCTGCGGTCTTCCTCGCCAAGGATCCATACATATGGAACAGCGCTGTTCTGGATGGTATTTGCCATTTCTTTTGTCACAACAGTTCCTTCTTCTGCCAGGATTTCGCCTGTAGAAGCATCAACAACATCCTCAGCCAGTCTGTGACCAACGATTCTTCTGTTGAGGTGGAGCTTCTTGTTAAATTTATAACGTCCAACTTTCGCAAGGTCATATCTTCTCGGATCAAAGAACATTGCATTGATAAGGCTCTCCGCACTCTCAACTGCAAGCGGCTCACCCGGACGGATTTTCTTGTATAATTCAAGAAGACCTTCCTGATAGTTGGTGGATGTATCCTTTGTAAAACTTGCAAGGATCTTTGGCTCTTCACCGAAGAGATCAATGATCTCTGCATTGCTTCCTACACCAAGTGCTCGGATCAGAACAGTGATCGGAACCTTTCTTGTTCTGTCAACACGTACATAGAAAACATCATTAGAGTCTGTCTCATATTCCAGCCATGCACCTCTGTTCGGGATAACAGTACTGGAGAACAGTCTCTTACCAAGTTTATCATGCGCTATTGCGTAATAGATTCCAGGGGAACGTACTAACTGGCTGACAATTACTCGTTCTGCACCATTGATGACAAAGGTACCTGTAACAGTCATGATCGGTAAATCTCCCATGAAAATCTCGTGTTCGTTGATTTCCTCTGTTTCTTTGTTAATCAGTCTCACTCGAACCTTCAAAGGTGCGGCGTAAGTTGCGTCACGTTCTTTACACTGTTCGATAGTATATTTCGCATCCTTCTCGTCAAATGTAAAGTCGATGAATTCCAGGCTGAGCTTTCCGCTGTAGTCCGCGATCGGAGAAATATCATCAAAGACTTCCCTAAGTCCTTCATCAAGAAACCATTTATAAGAATCCCTCTGGACTTCGATCAGGTTTGGCATTTCCAGGACTTCTTCTTGTCTCTGGTAGCTCATACGCATGCTTTTTCCAGTTTTTACAGAACGAATTCTGTTTTTTTCCATTGACGTTTCACCCCTGTTTTTTCTTTAAATTTATTATAACTTGACCCTTTTTGCCAAAAGACATAAAGGCACATCTTGCCATAATATAGCATTCTTCACTATAGCACAGCAAGTTGCGCCTGTCAATCACTTTTTTGATATTTTTTTAATTTTTTCAAATAATTGCAGCAGTCGCTATTTCGTTACTATGAACAGCGTGAACAGTAACGCTATTTCTTCGGGATTTTACTGTTTCTTACATGGATACGATTTGAATATCCATTTTTCTCAAAACGATTGCCCTTATAACTGCTGATATGAGAACGGATAAATTCCGCCGCATATCCTCTGTTGCTGCGGAAGGAATTTCCGTCTGCCGAAATCCCCTTTGATCCGGCAATTCGCAGACCTGATTTTTTATTGGAACCACAGACATTTCCCTGCACAGAAGAATGATTGCTTCTTATATTGAGTTCAATTCCATTGATCGCATTTTCAGAAACAAAATTATCCGCTACCATTGCTGACTCACATCTCTGCAGAAGAATTCCTCTTGCCTTATTTTTAAAACTGTAATTGCCATCAACCACACTCTTATCAATACATTTTACAAGTATGCCATTTGCCGCGCTGGTACTGACTCTGTTGTGTTCAATACGGCTTCCTGCCGCAAGCCCTGAAGCCAGAATCCCATCTTTCATAAATCCGGAGACTGTATTTCCGTAAATCCGGCAGATTTTCTGTGAAGCCTCTGTTCCGACTGCATAAATCCCATATCCGTTTCCGCCGGAAAGATTGTTATAGGAAACTCTGATATTGCTTCCCTTGGCAACACTGATCCCCATATTGTTGTAGGTATGACTATCAGAAAGTCTGACTGTGTTCCCTCTGCATGAACAGTCTTCTGCAAGGGAAAATTTAATTCCGTCGCAATTTCCGCTGATCGTATTATTTCTGGCTGTAACTCCGCGAATAATATATCTTCCCACCGGAATTCCATTGGTCGTCGGATTTGCTGTATTCTCAGGATCATCATCTTCAGAAGGAATAGTTTCTCCTGCTGAGCCCAGAGATACCTCACCTGTGATCCAGATTCCATATCCATTCCATTGTTTGCCATCTATTACGGTTGGTTCCAGAACTGTGATCTGATTATCAGCGATCAGAATATTCTCTGCGTACTGATTTCCCTCCGGAGATACTTCCTGACCGCTGACAGTATGTGCATTTCTGGTATAAACAGAACGCACATAAACACCACCGCCCACATTTGTCATGGTATTTCCCGTCACAACCGTATCCTGATAATTCAGGCACCATATTGCTCTCTTTTTCAGATTATTAAACCGGTTGTTACTGATCGTGATATTTTTATACGGTTTATCAAACATCATGCTGTGGCTTCCAATGCCGGCAAATACATCTTCAAAGGTATTATCCTTTATCACAATGTTCTCACAGACACTTCCGTCATATGGAAGATATCCCGGGAAAATTCTCGGCATACAGGCATCCAGCTGGATACATTCCTGTCCGCCGCCTGTAAACTCTTTCCAGTAGCCCCTGAACGTACATCCTGTAATTTCCGCATTCTTCACTCCTGCAAGTTCCAGAAAATGCGATTTAAGGTTATTAAGAAATGTAACATTCTTCACTGTAACATTCGTAGCATGACCGATCCTAAAACCTACAAACCCTCCAGGTCCTCCCTTGTCTTCCACACATTCATAGTTTGAATCCCAGGTTCCGCCATCGATAGTTATATTACGGTATCCCTCGTATCCGCCTGCAGATTTCTTTGTATCGCCAAGACGGAGCAGGATTCCTTTTCGCGGTGAAGTCTTTGTTATCGTGGCACCCTCTGCATATAGATAGATATTGCTGTACATATGCAAAGTTCCCGTAAGTGTATAATTTCCGGGCGGCACGATAACTTTGCACTGCTTTTCATCCGTTGCCTTGTCCCTGGCCTGTGCCAGCAGTGTATTTAACTTTACAGTAATATCCTCTCCATCCTGCACATTCAGCACAAGTTCCTGCATATTTTCGCGGAACTGATCCGCATCCTCCGCTGAAAAAGTTTCAACGTCTCCATCACTGAAACCGTCGTCATCCCCAAATTCATTCTCTTCAGTTTTCTCTGCCGACTGCGCATCCGGTATTGACACATCTCCAAAAGTCTCTGAATCTTCTGATGAATCTTCAAACATCTGTCCTTCTTCCAGTTCAGCCGCCTGTACTTTTACACCTGCATATGGAGTCAGGCAAAGCTGGGCTGCAATGATGATACCAAATATGACTGCCGTTTTTCTTTTCATCATAGTCTGTAATCCTCCGGCTCTGTAAAAAAAGCAGGAATACCAGTGGCATTCCTGCTTGCAAATCTTCTATATATAATAGGAAGATAATTATTTAAGGTTAACCTTAGCGCCTTCAGCTTCAAGTTTTGTTTTGATATCTTCAGCTTCTGCTTTGGATGCGCCTTCTTTAACAACCTTAGGAGCTCCGTCAACCATTTCTTTAGCTTCTTTAAGACCTAAGCCAGTTACTTCACGAACAACTTTGATAACTTTAACTTTGTTTGGTCCAACTTCTGCAAGTTCTACATCGAACTCATCTTTCTCTTCTGCTGCTTCTGCTGCTCCAGCTGCTGCTACTACAACACCTGCTGCTGCGGATACACCAAACTCTTCTTCACAAGCTTTTACTAAGTCGTTTAATTCTAATACAGATAATTCTTTGATTGCTGCAATAAATTCTTCTGTTGTTAATTTTGCCATTTTAAATTCCCTCCATATAATATTATTTAATTCGGTAACTCTTCAGCATCCTCGTGGATGGTGATTTTCGAATAGTTACTAGATTCGTTTTATGCCTCTGGCATCAAAAATTATTCAGCTGCTGCTTCAGAGCCGTTTTTCTCAGCGATCTGATTAAGCACACGAGCGAAGTTTGTAATCGGAGACTGGATGCTTCCAAGCAGTTTGCCGAGAAGTTCTTCTCTGGACGGGATTCCAGCCAGTGCCTGAATACCTGCCTGATCGTTGTAGTTTCCTTCAACGATACCTGCAACTAATTCTAAAGCCGGTGCTTTCTTTGCGAATTTATCAAGGATTCTTGCAGGAGCAGTTGCGTCTGTAGCAGAGATTGCTATAGCGTTTGTTCCATGTAAGTGCTGGATAAGTTCTTCGCACTGAGTACCTTCGAATGCACGATGCATCATTGTGTTTTTGTATACTTTGTATACAACACCAGCTTCTCTTAATTCCTTACGTAAAGCAGTATCCTGTTCAACTGTAAGACCGCTGTAGTTAACAAGTACTACAGATTCTGCATCTTTCACGTTGTTGATGATTTCGTCTACGATTGGTTGTTTAAGTTCTACTTTTGCCATGAAATGGTACACCTCCTTATAGATTTTGTATACCGCTGCAAATGAGTAAATAAAAAGCCTTACTGTCTGGCAGTAGGGCTTGCGTAATCTTACATAAAAATATAAAGAATACTTAGTCCTCGGTAGGCGTTTACAACTTATGCCTTGCGGCACCTACTGTCTTCGGCAGCGTTCTGGTATAAGATAGCATATGAGATTTGGATTGTCAAGAGGTTTTTTCGGTTTTTATTGAATTTTTATTGGATTTTTCATTAAGGGACGCGTAAGCAGGATTCTCTTTTGGGGTTCAGTTTCGGGAGCAGGAACTCTAAGGCCTGCAAAATCTGCTAAGTGCATGAAAAAAGAAGGCAAAACTCGCCTGCGGCTCAGACAATTGCCTTCTTTTTTCATAACGCAGATTCCGCAGGCCTAAGAGTTACTACACTCCCTGCAAGATTCACCCCAAAAGAGAATCCTGCTTACGCTGGTAGTTGGAAAATTGTCGTTACTGTTCACACACCACTGTCCCGCGAGGTGTTTTGGCATGAATATGCCAAAATTCCATTGCCGCAGGCAATCTGGAATGAATTTTGGCTACGTTACTGTGAACGGAGTGAACAGTAACAAATCACGTTGTTCTTACATTGTTCCGAAGATACGGTCTCCGGCATCTCCAAGGCCTGGGCAAATGTAGGCGTGGTCATTTAACTCACGATCAAGGTGTCCACAGTAAATCTGAACATCCGGATGTGCTTCGTGGAGACGTTTGAGTCCTTCAGGGGCTGCGATGATGCACATGAATTTAATGTTTTTTCCGCCCTGTTTTTTGACAAAGTCAACGGCTGCTTCTGCGGAGCCACCGGTTGCGAGCATTGGATCTACGATCACTGAAATTCGCTCATCAATTGCTTCCGGGAGTTTGCAGTAGTATTCGTGTGGTTCATGGGTTACAGGATCACGATAGAGTCCTACATGGCCTACTTTTGCAGATGGCACAAGTGTGAGAATACTGTTTACCATTCCAAGGCCTGCGCGGAGCACAGGGATAACCGCCAGCTTCTTTCCTGAGATCATTGGTGTCATGCAGGTTTCAATAGGGGTTTCTACTTCTACATTTTCTACAGGAAGATCCCGGAGAGCTTCGTATCCCATGAGGATTCCAATCTCTTCTACTAATTTACGGAATTCATTTGTTCCTGTGTTTTTGTTTCTCAGCATGGATATTTTATGCTGGATCAGCGGATGGTTCATAATATAAACGTTTTCCATTATCTTAATTCCTCGCTTAGTTGAATATTTGTTACTTTTTATAAATTCTACATCTGCTTACGTACAATGCGGTATTCGTCACCCATCTTGAAGTATGGACACTGATTGAAGTTTCCGGTGATGAACTTCACCATTTCATCTTCGTCAAGATTTACTTCACAGGTGTAGCATTCATAGTCGTCATCATAACTGTAGTTTACACAATATTCGCAGTTTACTGCATCGGACATTATTTACTCCTCCCTTTGTTTCCGGCATATTTCATTTCTATCCGGTATCTCCTTTTGGATTTTTTCTGTTGCCTTTGTACCTGTGCAAAGTTTGCTGTTTCTGATATACTATGGTGTTGGGATCAAAAGATATTTCTTCCCTGACCTATTGCTTATAGCAATTCCATAAAATAACTATGAGGTTACATTTATGACATTATATCATATATCCGCAAAAAAATTAATAACACGCTGTACTTTTTCAATGCTCGCAGCATCTCTTATATTATGTCCAGCTGTTTTTTCCGGATGTTCGGCAAAAACGGAAAATGTCAAAAATACGGATGCCGGTTCCCAGGATCCCATCTCTGCCACTGCGATCAAACTGAATACTGCAGTTACGGTCACTATCTATGATTCTCAGGACAGAGAGTTGCTTACAGAATGCATGAATCTTTGTGACAAGTATGAGAAAATATTCAGCCGCACCGCAGATGACAGTGAATTATATCAGTTAAACCATCGGGAACTTACACCTGTGAAGGGGACAGAGGATACTTATCAGGTGTCGGCTTCTCTGGCGGAACTGGTTTCTAAGGGACTTGATTATTCTGTATTATCTGAGGGTGCATTTGATATTGCTATTGAACCGCTGACTTCTCTGTGGGATTTTACTGCTGAAAATCCAAAAGTGCCCAAGGACAGTCTGATCCAAGCAGCACTGCCCAAATGTAATTATCACAATATCTCTGTTGATACAGATAAAAATGAGATTACATTAAAGACAGACGATACTGCAATCGAACTCGGTGCCATTGCCAAGGGTTATATCGCAGACCGCCTGAAGGATTATCTGGTTTCTCAGGATGTAAAAAGTGCGATCATCAATCTTGGCGGAAATGTTCTCTGTATTGGCGAAAAAACAGACAATTCTGCTTTTAAGATCGGGATCCAGAAACCATTTGCAGACCGAAGCGAAACTATTGCTGTTATGGACATCAGGGATAAGTCAGTGGTTTCCTCAGGAATTTATGAGAGATGCTTTGAACAGGATGGCACTTTGTATCATCACCTGCTCAATCCTAAAACCGGCTATCCTTATGATAACGGGCTGATTGCAGTTACCATTATTTCCGATCAGTCTGTGGATGGGGATGCGCTGAGCACGACCTGCTTTGCTCTTGGTCTGGAGGATGGCATGAAACTGGCCGAGTCTCTGGACGATGTACAAGCATTTTTCGTAACTTCTGATTATGAGATTCACTATACCAGAGATTTCCAGAAAAAAATCAAAGTCACGGAAACAGAATAAATCTGTCTCTGATGACTTAAATTGAAAAAACAGAAATATAAATCAACAATTATTAACTGGTGTTTTGGCTTAAGTCAACCTTGTACAGATGACAAAAGTCCCCTGCTTATTGCTTTTCGCAACCTCCGCAGGGGACTTACCCTATTCAGTTAAACTTATCACTCAGCCTGACAGTTCTTCTGATGATTATTCATTTTTAGTCTGCTATATACTGATTGCATTCAAACACTTGCAATCCATATAGGATTTCACTGATTCAGTCAGAATCTCACTCCACATCAAATTTCTCCAGACTTTCCAGTCTTGCTCTGTATTTGGAGTCATAGGCATCTGTAAACAAAGCCTCTTTCTTCATTTTTTCGAGAGCCGCTGCTGCTTTTTTAACTGTCTGGATAGTACCGGCACCTGCTACACAGCCGCCCGGACATGCCATTCCTTCCAGCAGATATCCATTATATTTACCAATCTTGGCCATCTGGAGCATCTTCTTACAGTTCTGCAGACCTTCTGCATTCATTACCTTTACTTCCCGATCAGGATCAATACGCTTCACTGCATGGACAACCGCTTCTGCCACACCGCCGCTGACTGCGAAACCTCTTCCGTCAGCACTGGCACGAAACAGTGGCTCTCCTTCCGGAATATCTTTCCAGTCCACGCCTTTGGCATCAAACATTCCTGCCACTTCCTCAAAGGTCAGCACAAAATCCACATAGCTGCGGATACTCTTACGGCTGGCTTCCAGCTTCTTGGCTGCGCAGGGACCTACGAAAACAATCTTACAATCCGGTTCCTTCTGCTTGATCAGCCTGGCAGTAAGAACCATAGGTGTCAGTGCCATGGAGATACATTTCGCCTGTTCCGGGAATAATTTCTTAGCCATCATAGACCAGGACGGACAACAGGATGTAGCCATAAACGGAAGTTTCTCAGGAACTTCCTCCAAAAAGTCCTTTGCCTCCTCCACTGTGCACAGATCTGCACCGACGGCAACCTCTCTTACATCTGTAAAACCAAGTGCCTGAAATGCACCCCGTATCTTATTATTCTCCATACCTGGGAACTGACCTGCAATGGCAGGCGCCACGATTGCATACACCGGTGTTTCACTTTTTAATGCCATAACAGTCTGGAAAATCTGTCCTTTGTCTACAATAGCGCTGAACGGACAACTCACCAGACACTGTCCGCAGGATACACATTTGTCCTGGTCAATCTCCGCTCTTCCGTATTCGTCAGAACCAATGGCATTCATGCCGCAGGCCTTTGAACAGGGACGTTCCTGTTTGATGATTGCATTATACGGACAGGCTTCCAGACACTTTCCGCATTTGATGCAGGCATCTTCATCAATATGTGATCTGCCGCCTTCCATATGCACTGCTTTCTTTGGACAGACCTCCACACAGGGATGCTCCAGGCAACCCTGACAGCCCTCTGTGATCATTACCCTTTTCTCAGGGCAGGAATTACAGGCAAACTTGATCACATTGATAAGCGGCGGTTCATAATACTTTTCCTCAATAACGCTGGCCTCCACACCTTTGGAGATTGGTGCATGCTCTGTAACCTTTCTCAGTGACATCCCCATTGCAACGCGAAGTCTCTCACCAACTACCGCTCTTTCCAGAAAAATACTGTCACGATAAGTCGCAATTTCACCGGGTACAATCTTGTAGGGAAGCTCTTCCAGCATCTCCGGAGACTGGCCTTCATATGCCATCCTCGCAATTTCCGTAAAAATTTTGTGTCTGATCTCTGTTTTGGATGAATACAGTCCTCTCATTCTTTCCTCCTGATTTTGGATTTTGATAACTGTCCAGTCATCGGGCAATTATCATTTACATTTTTGGCTCTGCTGCAAAACAGCCACCCATTATTTCCTCCTGCCAGGTTTTCAGCTTTTATATAAAAACGAATTTCCGCTCTATTTCGTTTTTTCCTCTGCAATCATATCACCAAACTCCATCGAACTCAATACAACATCACAATTTCATAAACTGAAAAATCGTTACTGTTCACTCCGTTCTCAGCAACACGCAGTATGTCTCGAGTTTTCTGTGACCTTCGCTCACAAAAAACACCTCGCGGGATATTACCAGTGAACAGTTACGAAAAATCATCCCCAGATTCCACTCCTCTGTTCCTCCAGATGATCCAGGATATAATTATAAATATCTACAGACACACTGTCCGGATAGTGGGTTCCGTCTACGGTGGAAAATCCCTCAGATACCAGATGGGAATATACATCTATGTAGGTAACCCCGCTCAGATTTGCCTGCATTGCCGCATTGAAGCTTTCAATCTCCGCATTACTGCAATAGGGATCATTCTGCACCGGACCTACAGACACAAAATAAGTCTGCGCTCCCCTGTTTCCCCATTCGGCAGCTTTGGAATTAATATAGCTGATATAGTCATTAACATGATACAGGTCATTAACACCCATCAGAATAATAACCGCTGTATTGTCCTCAATCTGATCTTCTACCTGCGGCACTCCTGTAGATACCATCCAGTCATATCCCATAGAAGAAAGACAGGACCAAATGCTGTCATCATTTACCGCATCCCTCAATCCCTCTGTTCTGGAATCTCCGATAAATACCAGTTTATCTGCGGAGATAGTATCCGGATGATCTGGCTTGCTTAAAGTTCCCTGATCTGCCGGATTCTGTTTATCTGTCTCAGCTTCCTGCTCTGGTGTTGGAGTAGATGCAGGTATTGGTGTTGCTTCAGGTTTTTGTGTTAGTGCCGATTTGGATTTCGGTGTTGATTTGGACTTTGATGTTGACGCAGACTTTGACTTTGCTGTTGATTTCGGTTTTTCTGTCGGTGTAACTGTCAGAGTTTTCGGTGCCGGCGGACCTGCCGCTTCTGTCCCATAGACATTTGAAAACATACAGACAGCTACAATACATGCAGTTAATACAATTTGTCCGGTTCTATATTTTTTCGTAAATATCATTCCCTTCTGCAGTAATACTTACATCCCAGGCAGCATATCCGGCCATGAGAGGATTTCTCCGGAAATAATTTCCTCGTAATCTCCTTCAATATCCTGGCTTCTGCCTGCTTCGAACACGTTTGTCTCCGCTCCCCAGACACGATCTTCATATTCCCATATATGGAATCTCAGACCGCGAAACATAAAGTCGATGCTTCCGCATCCGTTTTCCTCTGTATATTCATAATGAATTTTCTTTGTTTTTAACGCTTCCTGTACTTTTTCCAAACGCATAAAATACCTCCTGATTATCTGTACAGTACCCTCTGTAATATAATACAGATAACTTTCACTGTAAAAAAATGTTCTCGTGTACACCCATCAAAAGTCAAACAGATATTCGCAATCCGCTTCGCTACACAGCTCTACATATGCTCTTAATCCTGACGCCATTATACAAAACGAATTATATCATACTCTGCTACATAATATGTAATCTGAATGCCACTTCACAATTGCCGTTACTGTTCACTCCGTTCATAGTAACTTAGCCAAAATTCATTCCAGATTGCCTGTGGCAATAGAATTTTGGCTTGTATGTCTCGGGATTTTGGCATATTCATGCCAAAACACCTCGCGGGATAGTGGTGTGTGAACAGTAACCAATTGCCCATTCTACATTCTGATCGATATTCACTCATCTTTATTTCTGTCTTTTCTTCGTTGGTATCGCCAGGATGATGATCGTAGCAATTACAAACAAAGTTCCAAGCATCATCTCTTTTTTGGTTTTGTTTACTTTCATTGTTCGTTTGCATATTTCTGTTATCTTTCCTGTCTGTATTATTATGGATTCTGAATATTTGAGAATAAGTATAATCTGCTGTAACGACACTTGTCAAGAAAACAAAATACCGCAGAGACTTTCTTTGTCTCTGCGGCGATTTATAGCCCTGTTATAATCAGATATAATTTCCATCATGTACACTCTGCACTGTAAATGCAGATTTCTTTTTCACGAAATCAATCGCATCTTTCACAGTGATTCCGTCAATCTGCCAGTTCGCATAGAAACCATCCAGAGTCTTTAATGTCTCGTCTTTTGCTGTATTTTCATCAAGAACAAGAAGTACGATCAGACCTGCTGCCTTAAGATGGCGGACAGTTTCTGCATAGTTTTCACTCGCTGCCGGATGATACAGATAGGTATGTTTTCCAAGTACAGTCAGTCCCTTTTCTACCTGTTCTGCAAAATCAAGAGTGATTCCTTCTTTACCGATCGGGAATTCCACTACTACCGGTGTCTGACCTTTCAGTCCTGCACGAACCTGCTCGTCCACTTTTCCGATCTGGGATCTATCCTGAGAAACAAAGGTTTTTCTCACAACACCGCAGGCAGAAGTCATATTTGTGACACGATCTATCAGAATCAGCTCACCCAGTGTTCTGTGCCTGTCAAATTCGTCTACAACGATCTTCTCCGAGAATTCCAGAGTACAGGAAGCAATCTCATTTTTCTTTAAGGTATATGCGCTTTTCTTTTCACCTGTATTAACATCCACAGAATAATTGATCTTTGTAACCAGGCCGGGGATCATCTTTGTACCGATTTTTACAAAGAAGTTCTTGCCATCCGTAAGAGCATTATCATCCATCCAGAGGATATCTGCTTCCACAGAGTCTGTAAGAACTGCGCCGGAATCAATGGTAAGTACACATCCGCGGGAAACATCTACTTCTCTGTCAAGCTGGATGGTAACAGGCTGTCCCTGTACCGCTTCCTGAACTTCTTTATCGCCAACAAGAATACTCTTTACATGAGCTTCTTCTTTACTGGGAAGAGTAGTCACAAGGTCGCCTGCCCTGATGGCACCATTTTCAATCTGTCCCTGGAATCCGCGAAACTCATGGTTTGGTCTGCAGACTCTCTGTACAGGCATATAGAAGCCCTTCTCTGTATCTTCCTTAATGTCTACGGTTTCCAGATGGGAAAGAAGCGCCTCACCTTTATACCATGGCATGTTGTCAGATTTGGTTGTAACGTTGTCACCTTCTGTGGCAGATACCGGAATAATAGTTACATTGGCAAGTTTCAGTTCTTCTATCAGTGCTGCGATCTGATTCTCAATGTCGCGGAAACGTTTCTCATCATATTCAATAAGATCCATTTTGTTTACTGCAAATACAAAGTAACGGATTCCCATCAATGCGCAGATTCTTGCATGACGTCTTGTCTGTACCAGTACTCCCTGTGAAGCATCCACCAGGATAACTGCCAGATCTGCAAAGGACGCACCCACTGCCATGTTTCTTGTATATTCTTCATGTCCGGGTGTATCTGCAACAATGAAGCTTCTGTTATCTGTTGTAAAATAACGGTATGCAACATCAATGGTGATTCCCTGTTCACGCTCTGCCATCAGACCGTCCAGAAGAAGAGAATAATCAATGGCACCGCCTCTGCTTCCTACTTTGGAATCCAGCTCCAGGGCTTTCTCCTGATCTGTATAGAGAAGCTTTGCATCATAAAGAATATGTCCGATCAGAGTGGATTTTCCATCATCCACACTTCCGCATGTAATAAATTTCAATAATCCTTTCATTCTAGAAATACCCCTCTCTCTTTCTTCTCTCCATGCTGCCTGCTGCCTCGTGGTCGATCACCCTGCTGGTACGTTCAGAAGAAACAGCACTTAACGTCTCATCAATAATCTCATCCAGAGTATCTGCTTCAGATTCAATACCTCCAGTAAGCGGATAGCATCCAAGAGTACGGAATCTGACTTTTTTGTTTTCAATCTTTTCACCCGGACGGAGTTTTAATCTGTCATCATCCACCATAATGATATTTCCGTCTCTGTAGATGACCGGTCTTTCTTTTGCAAAATATAACGGTACAATTTCGATATTTTCACGCTGAATGTACTGCCAGATATCCTTTTCTGTCCAGTTGGAAATTGGGAATACTCGCATACTCTCTCCCTTCTGGATCTTAGTGTTATAAAGCTTCCACATCTCCGGTCTCTGGTTTTTCGGATCCCATGCCTGAGCTGAATTACGGAAAGAGAAAATTCTTTCTTTTGCTCTGGATTTCTCCTCATCACGACGGCCGCCTCCAAATGCCGCTGTAAATCCATATTTGGTCAGAGCCTGTTTTAAGGCCTGTGTTTTCATGATATCTGTATATGCAGAACCATTGTCAAATGGGTTGATTCCTGCCTTTACACCCTCTTCATTGGTGTAAACCAGCATATCAATTCCGTTTTCCTTTGCGATTCTGTCGCGGAATTCGATCATCTCATGGAATTTCCATGTAGTATCAATGTGAAGGAACGGGAATGGAGGTTTCTCCGGATAAAATGCCTTCATCGCCAGATGGAGCATAACGGAGCTGTCCTTTCCTATAGAATAGAGCATAACCGGCTTTTCACACTCGGCTGCTACTTCTCGCATAATATAAATCGCCTCTGCCTCAAGCGCATCAAGATGAGATAAGTTACTCATTGCATTATCCTCCTCTGTTTGTTTATACTCGGAATCTTTTCGTACTTGAGCAAATACACTAGAGCGTGTCTGAAAAATCATTCCCGCAATCTGCACGCCCCACTTTGCGGTATATTTTGTCCGAATTCGGTTGTCGTAGCCCGCTACGACGCCCTCATCCGAACAAAATCTCCCACAAATTGTGACGCACATCTTGCGTAAAGCATTTTTCAAACACACTCTAAAGACTCTGAGAGTACATACTTATGTTTAATATTTATTAGCGTCTTTCTTATTAACCTGAATAGTGATTTTAGTGCCATCCGGCTTCTCCACTGTCCATGTGGAAATATCCGGTTTCTCTGATACAACCATACTTGCACCTCTGCCTCCCACATCAGCTCCAAGGAAAAAGCGGATGGCATCATGCCTGCATTCCTTAATACAGGAAGTACATCCCCAGCAGTCTCTTACCTGCCGGATAAAGGCTTTGTTCTCTTTATCCTTTTTGATCAGATTTCCGGGACAGGCTTCGATACATCTGCCGCATCCTGCACATTTACTTTTCTGAATCCGAATGCTCATCTCTTACCTGCTCCTTTCTCTGCTGTATTCAAACCTGTATTTTCCTTTGTGATCAGGTCACGATATAAGATCTTAATCTCGCCGTTTTCCATACGGGAGTTTACATATTTCATCCACTCTTCGCTCTGCTGCGGGTAGTCTGTATTCTCTCCGAAACTATGCCATCTGGTTTCCTTTCTGGCTGCCAGATGTGCGATCACTGCCTGGCACACGATCAGTCGTTCGCGAAGTTCATAAATCTGCATCAGTTCATAAGTATCTGTTGCTGCCAGAGTGTCAACTACTGGCAACAATGCTGCAATCTTTTCATCTGCCTTTGCAAGACTCATCCCGCTGTATCTGTAGTCTGTACCGATTCCTCCTGCATACTGATCCATGATCTTCTGCATGGCTTCCTCAAGCTGCTCTGCATTCATCAAAGAACGGGAAGCATTCAAATGTGATTCGTATTCTGCCTTCTTAGCTATTGTAGTTTGAGACAGCTCCTGTTCTCCGCCACTCTCTAAAGCCCCTTCCTTATTTTCCGCTGCGATCCGGTCATCATCTTTGCCATTCAGATATTCCAAAATCGCCTCTGCTGCGATCTCACCTTCTGCCAGTGCGCCGGTTACATATTTCTGCGGACATCCTCCTGCTACGTCTCCGGCTGCATATAAACCTTCAATAGTTGTAGCTCTGTTATTATCTACCCAGTAACCGCTGGCTGTATGTCCGCCTACAATATATGGCTCTGTGCCCTCAATCTCTACATTCTCTTCGGATGGTCCTTTTCCGGCTTCCATCCATTTCAGAGTCTGGGACGGTGCCATATTCAGGTAAGCTTTGTAAAGGTCCTGCTCCTGTTCTTTGGAAATACCTTCCGTTCTGAGATAACATGGACCGTTTCCTTCTCTGTTCTCCATGACTGTACCGTAAACTCGCTGGGAAGTTGTCAGACCATATTTTGTTTCATAAATATCACCATGTGCATTGACCTGTCTGGCCCCAACGCCCTGAGCAATAGTTCCTGTAGGAGCAATCGTGTCCTTACATCTCAATGCAATGAAACGCATCTCAAAGGTTGTCATCTCTGCACCGGAAAGAAGTCCCATTGCATATCCTGCACCTGTGTTAAACGGAGAATACCACATCTTATGTCTGGAAAATCCCGGATTATTCGGTCTGTAAAGTCCCGCTGCACCACCTGTGGCACAAAGAACTGCTTTCGCATCAATGTCATAGAAAATATCCTCATTAACGCTAAATCCAACTGCGCCTGTGACTTTTTTGTTTTCTGTTTTATAATCTGTAATATTTACATGATTGAGAACCGTAACATTCTCCTGTTCAGCTGCCGCCTTTGCAAGGATTGGCTTCATATTTTCGCCATTGATCTTGATGTTTCGGTTTCCTCTGGCAACATATTTTCCGTTTTCGTCCTTCAGGATGACCAGCCCCAGATCTTCCATCACCTTTGTCACATGATTCAGTCTCTCTGACATGGTAAGAAGAAGGTCTTCTCTTACGATTCCATGGGCATCCTTTTTGGCATAATCCACATAATCCTGCGGCACTCTGCCTTCTGTAATATATGCGTTCAATGCATTCACGCCCGCCGCCAGACATCCGCTTCGCTTAATATTCGCTTTCTCTGCGATCAGAACTTTTCTGCCGCTTTTTTGGCCAATCACATAGGCTGCAAAGCATCCTGCCGTACCGCCGCCGATGATCAGCACATCTGTCCTGATTCTCTCTGTTCTCATTCTCTCTTACCCTTTCCTCCATACCAGTGTGCCAACAAGTTGATTTTCCGATCAGTCTTGCCTCTGAATTTCTTATTTCTTCATTGTCGTCAGTCGCCGCAGCCACCGTTGTCAGATAATTACAAAGTCATCCCTTACAGCCTCATTTTCGATCAGCTGTACACTGTCACCTCTCAGTGCAAAAATCCTGTAAAGGAATACATTCACAGTCTCACCTTCCCGGATATCTGTTTTCTCCAGGCTTCTTCTGGCAGTTACTACGGAATTGTTGACTCTCACCTGAAGTTCCAGATTATCTCCCCTGAAAGAAACCTGTTCAACCACTCCCCGGGATACGGAAGTTTTGAACTTCTCCACCTCATCCAGTTTGGAGATTTTTACAAATTCCGGGCGGACAATAATCTTGTCTGCTCCTTCTGCCTGAGCAAAGGTATGGAAATCATCCGCATTTTTCAACACAGATGGCTGTCCGAAGAAGGACGCTGTAAAAGCTGTCTCAGGATTTCTGTAAACCCCTATGGGAGTTCCTTTCTGTTCGATCCGTCCTGCATTAGTGATAATAATCTCATCTGCTACTTCAATGGCCTCATCCTGATCATGAGTAACGAAAATACTGGTAATTCCCAGCTTTCCGATCATCTCTTTTAACCAGCTTCGCAGTTCCTGACGGATTTTTGCATCAATGGCTGCAAAGGGCTCATCCAGAAGCAGCACCTGGGGATTTGGAGCAAGGGCTCTGGCAAATGCCACCCTTTGCCTCTGGCCGCCAGATAACTGGCTTGGATATCTTTTTTCCAGTCCTTCCAGCCCCACCAGTTTGATCAGCTCTCTGACTCTGGCATCAATTTTCTTCTTATCAGCCTTCTGAACCTTCAAACCAAATGCAACGTTGTCATAAACTGTCATATAGCGAAACAACGCATAATTCTGAAATACAAATCCAATCCCACGCTGACTGGACGGAACATCATTTACCACTTTTCCATCAATAATGACCTCTCCGCTGTCCGGGGTTTCCAGGCCTGCGATCATTCGAAGAATAGTTGTTTTTCCGCTTCCGCTTGGTCCCAGCAGACCAATCAGTTTACCTTTCTCAATTCCGAAATTCACATTCCTTGATGCCTGGTAAGAACCATATGTCTTATTGATATTTTTTAACTCTACATACATATCAGGCTTCCTTCTTTCCTTTATATTCAATCAGGCTTCTGACTACCAGAATGATAACCGCCATGATTACAAGCAGTGAAGATACGGCAAACGCCGGAACATACTGAAACTCATTAAACAAAATCTCTACATGAAGAGGAAGTGTATTGGTCTTTCCTCTTAAATGTCCGGAAAGTACAGATACCGCTCCAAACTCTCCCATTGCTCTTGCCGTACAGAGCACAACTCCGTACAGTAATGCCCATTTAATATGAGGGAATGTGATCTTCCAGAAAATGGTCCATCCACCTGCTCCCATCAGGGCTGCCGCTTCCTCCTCATCGCTTCCTTCTGCTTCCAGAACCGGAATCAGTTCTCTGGAAATAAAAGGAAAGGTTATAAATACAGTTGCAATAATGATTCCCGGTACAGAGAATACAACTTTAATCCCTAACTTCATGAGAAAAAAGTAAACAGGACTCTGTCGTCCGAAAATCAGAAGAAAGATCAGACCTGCAATAACAGGGGAAATAGTAACCGGAAGGTCGATCAGTGTGGTAAGAAGCTTTTTACCCCTGAACTGAAACTTCGTCAGTGCCCAGGCTGCAAAAACACCAAAAACAGTGTTAAAAACAACTGCAAAGAGTGTTGCCTTCACTGTAAGAAGAAGTGCTTTGATGGTGTACTCATCTGTCACTGCAGCTGCATAGACCTTCCATCCGCTCCGCAATGCTTCTGTGATCACAGTGATCAGAGGAAGAAGGAGCATGACTGCCAGAAACAGAACACTGATCACGACAAGCAGCCATTTTGTAATTTTCTCCGAAGTCTTTTCATTGTTGTCCATCAGGCATTTCCTCCTCTTAAAATTCTTGCATTTCTCTGCTGTATCATACTGTTAAGGAACAGAATGAAAAATGAAACTGCCAACATCACAAGTGCGATTGCCGTTGCACTTGAATAATCAAATTCCTGAAGCTCTGACATAATAACCAGCGGTGTGATTTCTGTATAATAGGGTTTATTTCCTGCGATAAATACAACACTTCCATATTCACCCAGACATCTTCCGAACGCAAGTCCGGTCCCTGCAAAGATCGCGGGCTTCAGTTCCGGAAAAATGACCTTCCAGAAGATAGTTGTTTTCTTTGCTCCCAGCACTCCTGCTGCCTCGCTGTAAGAATTATCCATCTTTTCCAGAACCGGCTGTACACTTCGCACAACGAACGGTATTCCTACAAATATCATAGCCACTGTAATACCTATTCTTGTGTATGCGATCTTGATACCGAATCCTGCAAAAAAGCTGCCGACAATTCCCGAATCTGAGGTCAGGGATGTCAGTGCAATACCTGCTACCGCTGTGGGAAGAGCAAAGGGAAGTTCGATCACCCCATCCATAAGTCTCTTGCCCGGAAAATCATATTTCACAAGCACCCACGCAAGAACAGTTCCCATAATTCCATTTATTACTGCTGCTGCAAAAGCACATACAAAACTGGTATAAAAGGATGCCAGCACTCTGGCCCTTGTGATGGTTTCGATAAAATCTTTAAAACTCAGCTTCGCTGTGTAGACCACCAGGCTTGCCAGGGGGATCAGAACTACCAGACTCAATATGGAAATGGTAATTCCCATGGAGAGCTCAAACCCTGGAATCACCGGTTTATTTCTTTTTTTCATAATCAATTACCACCTCTCCTGTCTCATATATTCTGTCTGTGCTTATGCTCTTGCTTCATCTTGTCTTCCTTTATCTCTCATAAATCTGATCGAAAATTCCGCCATCTGTGAAATGTTTCTCCTGCACTTTATCCCATCCGCCATAATCACTGATATTTGCCAGATTTATATTCAGATCAAACGTATCACTGTGCTTCTTCAGGATTTTCTCATTAGTGGGGCGGAAATAATTCTCTGCTGCGATCTCCTGTGCTTCGTCGGAATACAGATAATTCAAATACTCAGTTGCCACATCTCTTGTATCTCTGTAATCCACCACTTCATCTACCACCGCCACAGAAGGCTGTGCCAGAATACTTACGCTTGGAGTAACAATCTCATACTCATCCGGATAATCCCGCATGGATAGATAAGCTTCATTTTCCCACGCAACCAGCACATCTCCTTGTCCGTTCTCCACGAAAGAGGTCGTTGCACCTCTTGCGCCTGAGTCAAGAACCACCACATTCCGGTAAAGTTTCTTGATAAATTCCTTCATCTGCGCTTCATCGCCACCATACTTTTTATCTGCGTAAGCCCACGCTGCCATGTAGTTCCATCTGGCACCGCCGGAGGTTTTCGGATTTGGTGTTACTACTCCCACTCCTTTTTTCGTCAGATCGTCCCAGTCTTTGATATCCTTGGGATTTCCTTTCTTCACCAGAAATACGATAGTGGATGTATAAGGAGAACTGTCATTGTCAAATTTATCTTTCCATCCTGCCTTGATCAGCCCTGCGTTTTCAATAGACTCAATATCATATTCAAGTGCCAGGGTTACCACATCTGCATCCAGACCATTGGCTACCTCCAGTGCCTGTTTCCCTGAACCGCCATGGGACTGTATCACTTCCACATCTTCCCCGGTCTTCTCCTTCCAGTGGTCTTCAAATATTTTATTATACTGTTCAAACATCTCTCTGGTAGGATCATAGGAAACATTGGTGACAGACACCGTTTTTCCAAAAGCCTGTACCGGCATCAGTGCCAGTACAACTGCAAGACCAAAGGCAAATAATTTTCTGATCATGTTTCATCTCCTTTAAGGTACCAGTAGTTTTTTGCATTCTCTACTTTTCATAGTTATTCGATATGTTTTATATGATATTACAAGAAATGACAGAATTTGTCAATAGTGTATTAAAATAAGTACAATTTATGTTGTGTAAATAAGAACACAAAAAAGCAGCATCCTGAAATACAGAATGCTGCAGTCAAAATTACATATTTTTTATTCGGCAGAAGCTGCTGCCTTTTCTTTCTCCGGGAAAAGCTTTCCGAAAATAAATCTTACGAATGGTCCGGCATAAAAGATCTGCCTGTATATTACGGTTAGATAGTGCAACCTTTTCGGAAATTCAGAGCACCTAAATTCGGTATTTCAGTGCAGGCATTTCCGCTCTACAGTGCAATCTTCTATAATGAATCCATACACATGAAGATGTGTAAATTCACTATAGGAGGTCGATAACCATGATTGATTATCGAGAGATCATCAGGCTGAAAAGTCTGAGATTCAGCAATGTAGCTATTGCTAACAGCTTATGCTGTTCCCGCAACACAGTTTCTGAAGTACTCAAACTCGCAGAAACACATTCCCTCGGATGGCCTATCCCGGATACACTGACAAACAATGACATTGAGCATCTGTTCTATCCGGGCAGAGGTACAAATGATGGAAGAAGACTCCCGGATTATGAGTATGTCTACAACGAACTTGCCAAACCGGGAGTCACCCTTTCCCTTTTATGGGCAGAATACTGTGCTAAATGCGAAGCAGAACACACGATCCCTTACCAGCATACACAATTCAATGAAAAATACCATGCTTATGCTGCATCAAAGAAAGCAACCCTGCGAATCAAACGTAAACCGGGAGAAACCATGGAAGTTGACTGGATCGGCGATACACTTAAAGTGTATGATGCCGCCAGCTGCTGTGAAATACCAGCATACATTTTTGTTGCTGTCCTTCCGTGCAGTCTATACGGATATGCAGAAGCTTTTCCGGATATGAAGTCTAATCATTGGATAGAGGCACATGTACACGCCTATTCTTTCTTTGGTGGAGTGACCCGTATCCTTGTTCCAGATAATCTCAAAACTGGTGTGATCAAAAATACAAGGACCGAACTCATTCTTAACCGCTCTTACCATGAAATGGCGGAGTATTATGGAACAGCAATCATTCCTGCCAGACCTGTAAAGCCGAAAGATAAACCGAATGCGGAAGGTACTGTAAAAGTGTTGGAAACATGGATACTGGCAGCACTTCGCAACCGGAAATTTTTTACTTTTCAAGAACTTAATAAGGCCGTCCATGAAAAACTGGAAGAGTTCAATGCAAAACCTTTTCAGAAAAAGAAAGGAAGCCGGTTATCCGCTTTTATCGAAGAAGAAAAGGACTTCCTCATGCCATTACCTGCTTCCCCGTATGAAACGGCTGTATGGTCAACTGCCACCATACAGCCTGATTATCTCATAACTGTTGGGGATTGCAGGTATTCCGTCCCATATGAATTCATCGGTAAAAAAGTAGATATCCGTACTACTGAAAACAGCATTGAGATCTTCTACCATAACCATCGCATAGCATCCCATGTACGAAAAATGCATTCAGCAGAACCGGTCTACATACTGGAACATATGCCCGAAAATCATCGGCGATTTCTGGAATACAACACGGAAAGCTTTCTCGATTGGGGAAAAAACATGGGACACTCTACACTCCTTGTAGTAAAACATTTCCTGTATATGCACAAAGTAGAACAACAGGGATACAAATCCTGCGCATCACTGATGAAACTTGCTGACCGCTATGGTACAGAACGTCTGGAGAATGCATGTGCAAAAGCACTCAGTTACACACCGAGTCCCAGCCTGAAGAATATCAGTACGATCCTCAAAAATGGTCAGGATAAAGTTGCGCTGACAACGGATCCGGTTCGTGCATCCAGTAAAGAAAGCTCTAAATATGGCATTACCAGGGGAGCCTCTTATTACGGAGGAGGTGACCGCTCATGATCCGACAGTCAACAATAGATAAACTCCATGAAATGCGGCTGTCTGCTATGGCAGATGCATTTGAAAACCAGTGTGCTGATGCTGCTACATATCAAAACCTGTCTTTTGAGGACCGTTTTGGCATGCTGGTAGACAGGGAATGGGAGAAGCGTAAAAACTCAAAGCTTCAAAAACTTATCCGCAATGCCGGATTCAGATATCCGAATGCCAGTGTAGAAGCGATCGAATATCATCCAGACAGGAACCTGGATAAAGGACAGATGCTTGAATTTTCAACCTGCCGTTATATAGCAGACGATCATCATATCATACTGAAAGGTGCATCCGGAAATGGAAAAACTTATATAGCATGCGCATTGGGCATTGCTGCATGTAGAAACTTTATCAAAGTACGCTATATCCGCCTTCCGGATCTTTTAAATGAACTTGCGATCGCACATGGTGATGGTACATTGAAAAAAGTGATCAATGCTTATCAGAAGATCGATCTTTTGATCCTGGATGAGTTCCTGCTGAGTCCTGTTTCCAGTGAACAGACCAGGGAATTACTGGAGATCATCGAGGCACGCAGTATAAGAGGATCTGTTATTTTCTGCACACAGTTCGAACCTGCCGGCTGGTACAGCCGTATAGGGAATGAATGCGATGCTACAATCTGTGAAGCCATTATTGATCGGATCGTTCATAATTCTTATCAGGTAATGATTGATGGCCGTGTATCTATGAGGGAACGCCATGGAATAAAGGCTTCCCAGAAGGGAGCGGCCAATGAATGATCACTGTACTTTCTGTAAAGAGCATAAATGTATTAAATGGGCCGACTATGAACTGCTCCGCTATGAATTAGAAGAGGCGAATGAGGTATGCCATGGTAATTGGATAGAAATCCAACATCAGCGGGAATACATCGTCCAGTTACAGGAATTACTTACCAGACATGGAATAGCAGTTCCGCCTGAGTACTAAACAGACAATTGCACTCTGCTTCGGAAAGGTATGCTTTACTTTTCCGGAAAAGGGTGCTCTGAATTTCCGAAAAAGGTGCTCATTTTAATCGGAATACTCAATCTGCCAGAAGAATGCCATCGGGAAGTTCATTGCTGTTGTCTGGAGCCATGTGGGAATGATCTGACTTGCCGGTGCATGTTTGATCAGCACAGTTGCCGCAAAGCTCATACATGGACACATAAATGCAACGGATACTGCTGAGATTGCAAGTACAAGGTGGAACGGATTATCTCTTCTCATATCCACAATACCAAATGCAATCTTCTTTGCAAGACCACCGATGATAAAGAAATCAAGAATAAATGCAATCGGTCCCATGAATGTTAATTCATGAAAAGCTAACAGAAATGTCTCATTTGTCATTGTCCCTGTATTCAGTACAATGTTGTAGCAGATCATGGCATAAACCATTACAAACACCATGATAATTGTAAAAATAACTTCCTGAAACTTGTTTTTAGGCATAAAAAATCCTCCTTAGATAGTATGAATAACATCAATTAGAGATTTGTGTTGTTCATAACCATCCAGGAGGATGTACCGTTTCCAATAATACCAAATATCTGTTTCTTAAATTTACCGTTGGTTATTATACGGACTGTTTTAAAAAAAGTCAAGGATTTTTTCAGTACCTGCAGTGTGAATCAGGGAACAAAGTTTATCTCTACAAATACGGGATCCCCGGTATCTCCGGATAACTGCCCATTCCGATCAGAAGCTCCAGACCTGTCTGTCTGGCATTTAATACCGCTGTCTTAGCAGCACTGGCATCTCCGGAAACTGCCAGGATCACTTCATTGGAATGGCTGGTTCCCTTATTCGGCGTCATATATTTCGCAATGGAAAGAGGCGCTGATTTCATCGCAGTATCTGCCATCACAAGCCCTATTGCAGCCGGAGAACCCGCCATAAACCCAAAGGCTTCTCCAACCGGTACTCCGAATGCTTTATTCAGAGCCTGTCCTGCACTGGCTGAATAGGCAAATTCCAGATGTCCACTCTCGCTGATATAGAGCTCACCTGCATATTTATTCGTAAGTTCCAAAGCCATAGATATGGCATGGCGAACATCCGAGACATCAGTTCCCCCAAGAACAATATAGTTTCCATGACCACCCCATCCCTTGGTATCCCTCGGCAATTCTATGGAAAGAACCTCTGTGTTGGTTGCTTTCACCGCATCATCGATAGCAGTGATCTGCCCTGCAGCACCTGTACGGGAGCTGAACAATCCCAGACAGCGATACTTCATTCCTACGTTCATAGTCTCCAGCAAAGTATCATCAATCCCTGAAATCACAAGCCCGATCGTATCCAGAACTGCGTTTCCTACAAATTCATTTCTTGTACAGTTTGTACTTATCTTGTGTACATCTATCATTTGAAATCCTCTCCCGTTCTTTTTCCTGTATTTACTCTGTTAATGGGTATCTTCCGTATACCGCTCTCTGAGTCAGGCAACAACTTTCTGCGCGTTTTTTCTTATAGCAATTCCATGAAATAATGATAACATGAAACCATTTTACCGTAAAGTTAGATCATGCACATTCCTTGGATTTCTGCGACTTTTCCTCCCCTGCGGAGATTGTGAATATCTGCCTGACTTATAGCAAAAGAGTCCTTCTGTTTCCCACTACATTAATAATAACAAGTTTCTGATAGATTGCCCGATATGGGCTTAGAATTTATAGATGCGTGCAAATTTTCCGGCAAAAATAACTACCGGTTTTAAGAAATACTTCAGAACCTTCACATATTTTGTTCAAACTCTTCAAGAGAAGACACTTTAAGCGAAAGCTGGAACCACAGGTTAAGTTTTTCAATATCTGTTTCGGACATGATTTTCTCTTTTAACTCAGACGGAACTGAAAATTTGGATTCAAGCGCAGTAAGAAGAAATTCCTGTTTTCCTTCTGTATTTCCTTCCCGTTTTTCATTCCTCATCATTTCCTCTAACAGCATATATCTTTCCTCCATCCCACGATTCTGCTTGATCTTATCAATACTGTCCTGCAGATGTCTGAATGTGTACTTCCGAAATCGGAATTCCCAATGCCAGTTCCAACACTCTTCGACAGATTTCCGAATCAGACATAACTGCTGCAAACATAAACGCATCCCGTATTGTCAGATCTTTGAATTTTCTGGTTTTCATTCCTCTGTTCTTTCCGAAACAGAAGAACTCTTTGGACTTAGTATAATGCAAAAGAATAGTTTCTACAAGAAAAAGTTTCCGAAAGAAATTTTATAAAATTTCTTTCGGAATCAACTCATAATCATACATAACCTCTGAATGATTGTCCAAAACTAATTCCCTGTAGATGGGCTTTTGAGTTTCTTTGTCTAACGTTTCTTTATATATCTTTGAAACTCTGTAATATTTTTCTCCCTCTTTTTGAAAATGGTGTCCTTCTTCCACAAGGCGATATGCATATTCTATCGGACGTTCACTTCGTAACTCTGCACATAGCTGCTCATTTTCACACCATATAAGAAGCTGAAAAGCCTGATCTGTATTATTCTTAAATCTGTAATCTCCATTATTATAAAAAACTGAAGTCCCGGAACTGAACGGAACTCTTTTCCCCTCATCCGGTGCCAGGGCATCTGAATGGCTGTGAAATTCCGTTACTGTCAAAGGGCTGTGCAATATCAGTCTGTGTATAGTGTTTCCCAGATTACACAACCCACCTCCTGTTCCCGGTATAAGCTTATTTTTTATAATCACACGCCCATCTCTGTATCCTTTTCGCTTTGTAGTTTTTCCAACCTGTTTCCAGAAAGAAAAGGTTTCCCCCGGATAAATCATAATCCCGTTTATCGTTTTGTTTGCAAGTGCAATGTTAACTGCTTTATTTTCCTGCAAAACCGGATCAATTCCTTTTCCTCTTTTTATCAGATGCGAATGATGTTCTGATACAAGATTTGGGAGTTTCTCATTACTGATTTTTCCTGCAAATTTTTCTTTACTCAACATATTTTGTACATAACGCTTTACAATTTCTTTCTGTAAAGAAATCTTATAGCACGTTGGATTAATATCGCAAAACAGCTTATTTCTATTCCACAGCATTTTTTCTTTTATCTCCTGTCAGCAAAAATTTTTGAGGCCCATTTTCCCGCCTCTTTGGATATCACAGCACTTTAATATTATTTTTTCCAGTATTCTCCTTTTGCCAAACCACTTTTCCTCTGGCAACCGGATAAAATCAACCAGTATACTGTCTATTCCACATTTGTTTGCGCCATATATGTCTGTAAATATCTGATCTCCCACACATATACATTCCGATTTTTGTAAATGCAATAATTCAACCGCTTTCAGATATCCGCTAATATTCGGCTTTCCGGCATCTGCTACATAAAGTGTATCAATATTTCTGATAAAACGTTTAATTCTGTCTTCACTGTTATTGGAAAGCATAACTGTTTTTAATCCTGTCTGATGGATTCTCTGAAACAAATTGTCTATTGCCTCCGTTGAATCATCTCCATGATGCACCAGTGTATTATCTATATCAAACAAAATTCCACGATATCCATTTTCATATAGCTCTGCGTAATCAATCTGAAAAACATTCTTCACACGACAACTCGGATAAAAATTTCTAAGCATTTAAATTCTCCATATATGTAACTACTTTATCAATCTGTTCTGCAATATCATTTCCAAAAACATGGTCAAAAAAAGCACTGCCAATTGTAAAAAAACAGGCATTTGTCTTCGCTATCTCTTTCAATCTCTGATAACTGTTCACACTACCCGCGATACAGACCGGGGCATTTATTTCTGAAGTAAGGTTTCTGTTTAGCTGTGCTGCATTTCCAACATATCGATATCCCAAAAGGTCAATTCCATAGACACCTTTTTTCAAATATTTTTTTCCCTCTGCGACCATCTGCTCAATTGTGCCATCAAGAACAGAAGGTCTTTGCGTAATCGTTCCTACAAAGGGCATATATTTCAGATGATTTCTTTTACAGAAATTATTTACCGAATCAGAAAAAACTGTCCCCATCAAAATGTCACAGTTACATTCCACAGCCATTTCAGCCCCTTTCAGGCATTCCTCTTCTGTATAGGCCACAACCTCCAGAACAGTTGTCTTTCCACAGGATTTCATATAAGAATACAACTTCTTCATCTGTTCCGGTGACAGACCTTCTTCTTTAAATCCCCAGTATACAGCTTTTGTATTCCTGCATTGTTCAAATATTTCATATGCATTGCTTACAGTAACATCGTTGTAAGTCAGCATAACAATTAACTCGGGTTTTTCATGCATTTTTTATTCCTCTTTTTCATATTCTGTCTCTTGTTCTGCTTCTCTGTTTTTCTTAAAATCACTTTGTTATCCAAAGAAATCTAACATCCAAATTTCCAGAAATCCTCTGTTGTTTTGCGGCCGGCAGATCCGCTTGCCTTAGAATAGCATTGCAATTTATTAGGCATGGATTTGTACCAACGATAATTATTATAGCCCATAATGTCTATAAAGTATCCATATGAAGTCTGCTTCACAGAGCCTATGCCGTATATTCCAATCAATTTTCCATATGTATTTCCAACCAGGACATAATTTTCATAAACACCAATAGAATATTTAAAAGACTTTCCCCACCATGAACCTGTTTTTATATTCTTAATCAGTTTCTTTACGGCTGTTTTTTCTTTTGAGGATAACTTCTCAAAATAATATGATTTTCCCTCTTCTCTTCCAAAAAATACCACCATACCTTTTTTAGGATAATAAGAAATTTTTTCTTTCTCTCCTGGTTTGAAATAATATATCTTTGGAGAATACTCATAATCATATGCACTTACCTTATTTGCCGTATAGGTTTCATCTTTCTTATTTCCATTTAAATAATGATATGTTATTTTCAGCTTTGAAGATGAAAGGGGACATATTTTGATTTGTCTGTAGGCTTTCCCTGTCCATCTTCCAGTATCATTAATATTAAATCCATATTCATATGTTTTCGTTGCTTTGCCAGATGCTTTTACGTTCTGTACCGTTACTCCATATGGCTGTACCATAAATAATATCAACATTATTATTGATAAAATCATACTCTTCACGATTTTTTTATTTTTCAATCTTTTTTCCTTCTTCATATCATACTCCGATCACCACTTAAAATGATTCATTGCTGAAAAATATCCGGATATTATACCTAACATTGCTTCGCTGCCTCACATACTCATATATATTGATAAGATATCTCTTTTCCCAACGCGTATTTCTTCAGATATTTCTCTTATATTTTCTTTGAACATTGTAAACTTTGCAATATTAAACCACATCCCGATTGTCAATTGAAGTGATTCATACTCGTCTTCGATACATTATTTTAGAAATATTACTCGTATACCTTCATAGTATAGCCTTTTCCATTATTAGTCAACGATTTATATTTTGCCTGATAGGTGGAACGGCTGATACTTTTCTGATTATACCTCCAACTACTGGTCGTAGCTGTCATCCATATTGTATTGCTGTTGGTATATAACTTTCCGTTGGAATATTTACAGAATGTATGATCATCATATCCATGAGAAAGCCCCATATCAATACGACTTCTGTTTTTAAATATGTGTACAAAGTTATCGTGTCGTAATGGATTTACATTGGAATGATCCAATACCGTAACGACTTTTCCATTTTTTATTGTATAAATAGTAGTGGATTCTCCATAACCAGTACCTACTGCTGTATTTCTTGAGCCTCCATATCTCATGATCAGTTCATCTGTGCCATTCTTATCTATATCTACATACAAATACAGCACCTTCTTTACACTCGAACCCAAATCATAACCTGGCGCATTTCTCTTATAAGAAGTTCTTGCTTTTTTTGCATACATTTTCATGGTATTCGCATAGAGCTTATGCTGAGCAGACTTACTCATTGCAGCATTTGCAATAGCTGAATCTGCGCATACTACACCACACAGCATCACTAAGACTAATAAAATACCATATATCTTTTTTATCCTTTTATTCATCTTCTACACCTTCCTTAAGATTTAGTATAATCTTATCAAAAATTCAAAATTCTTTTACTTCCATTGTCATTGATATCTTCGAATAAAATCAAATAACATTGGAGCCAGACCTCACTGCTATCTCTCGACATAATTTTTTCATTCCTGTTGTCATCCCATATAATTTCCTGAATACTTTACATAGGCATACTTGACAACTGAACCACTATACCTTTCCAATGTTCCTTCTATATGCATTGAGATAGACTGTTTTTACACCATCACTTACAGATTTTCTATTTTCCATTCTTCTGTTTTTTCCGAAGTATACAATCTTTTTAGACTTAGCATATCTCAAAAATGAATTTTACAAAAAGAAGTTTTAGACAAAAACCCTGTCTTCCGCAGATTCAACTCTACAGAAGACAGGTTTTTTATGTAAGTATAATAATAAAATTATGTCAGCTATATAGCGAAGGTTCTTGCAACTGTTTTACCTGTACCGATTGCTTTCAGCTTGGAACCCAGAACCTGTGTAAGTGAAATACAAGATATGCCTCTACGGAGCGCATTAGAAGCAGACCTTACTGCTAAACAGTTAATCAAAAGCTTCACCGATCTCTGTCATTTAATATTATATCCCTGACTATTCCAGAAACTTGTTGGATTCTCATTATTTAGAATTGGATCATTAACACTTTTACTTGCATAACCCTGTCGGCCATTTCTCACTTCAACATGTGTGTGTGCTCCAGAACTGCTTGATACACCTCTCCATGCTTCTGTTGCAATTTTCTGTCCTTTACTAATTGTTTGTCCGACGCTAAGAGAAACCGGTGCCGAATGAAGATATATAACCGTCTTGTTACTTGCCTGATTATAAATAGCTATTGTTGATAATCCATTTGATCCATTGTATCCATAAGCAACTCGCACAACCACACCATCTGTCAATGAATATACTGATCTTCCAATTCCGTATTTAATATCGATTCCTTCATGACGTCCTCTTGTAGTTTTATATCCATCAAATCCACATGATATGTATGCTGCACTTGATTTATACAGGCCATAACTCAAATTCACCTTTCCACTATTATTGTTATTCTGAGTTACGGACACTGATGTCAATTTCCACTTCTGTGCATTAGTACCGTTTCCAGTATACATCCATACATTATTTCCATCCTTCACCTGACCATTTTGTACATCCAGATAACATCCATTAGCATTTACAATATAATAATATCCATTTCCTGCGTCTACAAAACGCCACTTCTGTGCATTGGTATTATTCTGTTCCCAGATCTGGACATTCGTTCCGCTTGCACTTCCACCACCATTTACATCCAGAGACTTTCCAGAGTTAACGTCTTTAATTCTATAATATCCATTGCCAACACTTGTAATTGTCCATTTTTCATTATTTGTATTATGGTATGGATAAATCTCAACATTACCACCATTAAATGTTGCGTAATTATTTACATCAAGAACATAATTCGTATTTAATGCAGTAGCAATTTTATATGTTCCATTTGAAATATTTACACTTCCATTTCCGCTATTAGTATTTCTAATATATGCATTGGCACTTGCTGTAGTAATAAATCCATATTTATGTCCATTAGATACCGGATATTTTACTTGCGTATAATTTCCATATGTTCCCAGAATTGTAACTCTATCTCCTCTGGAGATATATCCATATGAATATCCATTTGGTCTACGGTATGTTGTCACCTGAGCGCTTGCTGTATAAGTAGTGCCGGATGTTCCTGTCAATATTGCACTTGTTGAAATATATCCTGTCTTTGATCTTGATGCAGATATCGGATAGGAAACTCTACAATAACGACTTGAAACATACAATACTGTAACTTCATCAGAACCATAAATCGTTCCATAGCGTCTGGTTAATGCGGAATTACTATAAACTGTTGTATTTGCATTGTTAATCAGATAGCACTTTCGTGTATATGCTGCATACGTCGGTATATTCATCACCATACATACCATCAGAAATGCACAAACAATTGCAATTGTTCTTCTTATTTTGTTCTTAAAGTATTTCATTGTCAATCTTCTCCTTTCCATAACAATATACGCCTTTATTCTTTATTGTTTATTCAGTCTTCTTTTTATACCCTCCTTTCTCAGTCAACCTGACTATATATTGTTGTTTAAATATGACCAAAATACACTTTTATAATATTTTGTACGGTTGGTCAATGTTTCTAATTTTATTCCAATAAGTTTACGGTAAAATCGTTTTATCTTGTCTTTTTCTTTCCTACTTACATGGCAATTCCTGCAACTGCAGAATTCATCTCTGTTATCAATACTCATATATCATATATTTTCCTTTTCATACATAATTCATTGACAATTACATGTATCAAATAAGATATTTGTAATTTCTTTTTTAATATATAAATTTTTACCGTTCATTTCTGATAAATCCAGCTCTGATTCTGTATGAATAAGCAGTTTCTTTTATTATAATATACACTTTAACACAATTCAAATTTTCCGCTTGATTCAAATCAAGCTATTGTAC
>SKEN01000208.1_pt1 | contig 53418 bp, 68 predicted proteins | sample 4826711 | NCBI WGS metagenome assembly SKEN01 (sample SAMN11008808, study PRJNA524170) | human gut metagenome | biome: Human fecal sample; material: Feces; isolation source: fecal sample from pouch patient p39 | host: Homo sapiens | place: Israel: Tel-Aviv | collected 2015-02-10 | reverse complement strand
ACGACAAAGGTTGTCGTTCCAGTCCACACTGCAACCATCCTCATTGCCTAATATCGCCCATGTTTCACGAACCCAAATTCGATCGCCGACGATACCAAAGGGGCAATTGAAAACACTGCTTACACCATCAGCCCCGTACCACTGAAAACCTGCACCAATTTCCCTAACCATCACTGGTGCTTCTGGACCAACTTCCGCAGGCTGATTTTTCATTATCCGCCGCGTCTGCGTTTTCCTTCCTTCGAGGATGGCTCGGACCATCTCATCGTTAAAAATCATCCCGCGTTCTTTCATTTTTTGATCCACTCCATCAGTTATTGAACGTGATCACTCCGCGCTCGATGGCGAAGTCGAAAAGCTGGTTGGCGGCTACGTAAAGGCGTATGCCATGTGCTTTTTCCCATGCCCGGACATCGTTTTCTGCGCTTCTGGCGCATTCATCGCAAAGAGGAACGGCCCAGCGATCGTGTTCGTTTAACGAGCGGGCGCGGTACATGAACGGGTGATTAACTTTGCCTCCGCATCCGATGCACGGACGAGAAATCACAAACCGGAGATAAGCCGGGCTTTTACCGAGAACCGCTTTTGGTCGGCGCATATACAGCAGGCCGGAATCCTCATCTACAGACAGGTTGACGATCTGCTCTGCGGTTATGTCCACCAGCTCACGGGTGCTGTGCTCCCAGGTGATATCCGATTCTTTCAGTGTGCCGGTAGGGATTTCCTGTTTTGGCTGACAAAATGCAATGCGACCGGCTTCATCTGGCAGCTCGTCTTTCAGATTCCGGCGAATGGCCCAAAAAGTGAGTTCAACCATGCTCAGATCGCGTTCTGGCGGTAGTTTTAACTCGCTCGCAGCCCAGTTCATAACCCAGTTGGCACGATTCAGGGATAACTGGTCATCCAGCTTGCCGTACCCCTTCATCATGTATTCCGCATCATGCTTCCAGCACAGGCGAACGGCAGAGCCGTTATAGAAATGAGTGGTTAGCTGGTGGCTGCAATCGCGCTTATCGTGCGCCTGGCAATCGTGGATATTGGAACTTACCCAATGAACAAGCGAATCTTCACCGCCTAATGCGTTAAATACGCGCTCGCTTTGAAAAAATGCTTTCAGAGACTGGTTGGCAACCAGCGAATAGTTCAGATCCACTACGCCATCTGGCGTGTTTTCAGCCTGTTCGCGCGGAAGTGGAGAGATAATGAAACGGCGACCTGCGCCAATGTAGTTGCTGGTGGGCTTGTCTACCGGAAAGACAGCCACACCAGCTCCGTTTACGAAATGAGGTGTGATTATTGCACTCATAATGTATACCGACTCTGTTTTGTTCCGAGCGGTAAAATAATATGTTAGAAAATTAAAATCAATATTCTAACACGGTTTTGAGTGCATAAACGATGTGTTCAGGATTACGGCTGGCCTCCCTTCACCTGCTTTAGCGTCAGATTTCCGCAAAAAACCGCGCCAGTGTCTATGTAGTGCTGGTTCCAGAAAGATTTCGGGCTGTTTACTGGCGTATGCCCGAAAATAAAGCTATCTGCACCAGTGATCATTCCACCAACACCATCAACCGCGTCATAAAATCGCTCACGCCGCCAGGTAACATTGAGATCGCTAACAGGTTTACCAAACTGGTATTCGTTATCAGGATAGTCGGCATGGGCTATAACGATAGTTTCATGCCCGGTGTTCAACTCAATGATATAGGGTAAACGTCTTACCAGCTCCACCAGCGCCCTGGCTAATATTTCCCGATCAGCGTCCAGCATGAAGAACCATTGGCCGCCATTCATTAGCCAGTTATTCACGTTGCCTGCGGGGCTTAACGCATCGATCATTAATCGCTCGTGGTTTCCCATAACCGACCGAAACCAGGGCATCTGCAATAGCTCCAGGCATTCAACATTTTCGGTGCCGCGATCGATAAGGTCGCCAACCGATATCAGTAAATCCTGTGTCGGGTCAAAGTCCACACGATGAAGTTCAGACATCAATCTGGTGTAGCAACCATGCAGATCACCAACAACCCATATGTTTCTGTAGCCTGAACCATCAATACGGCTATATAAATTCACTTCATGCAGCGCCTGGGTCATGCGGCAACCTTCTCCCGCAGCCAGATACAAACCGGGCCATCTTCAGTGTCATGAATAGAGCCAACAAACCATCCTTCGCCCTCTGGTCGCCCTGGTTCCCAGGCGGCAATATCGGGACCATCTGCGTCCAGATTAAAATGATCTTCATCCATACTGCGAATAGTCCACTGAAGATTATTTTCCTTCATCCAGGCGTCAAATTCCTCAGTGGATATATATTCACGACCTGCGCAAAACTTTTCATACTCCGGATGTGTCCAGCAGCCATATTCATCACGTTCTACCGGCATTTCTTTAATGATGCTCACTCTTCATCCTCCAAGTCGGCAACGGCCTCCATCACATCAGAACCGCGAATAACCTCAAAAGCACGGCAGGCCATTTCAAACACCTGTTGTTCTTGCGGATGCGGTGACTCCCAATACTTAAAACCAGGTCGATGCTCGTAACCCAACATGGAATAAAAATCGCCAGCAAGTTCAATCGCGGCATCAACAAGTTCGCGATTTGTCATCGTCTGTTCTGTCATTTTGTTTTCTCCTGTCTGAACATCACTATCATCAGGTCGCCTTTTGTCGCTATCCTGGCTGTTGTACCTGGTTCAATGCGGCTAAGCTCAAATGCGTCATAGAACGCTTCTAATGCCTTCTGGCGTAGTTCCTGTTTGCGCCGTTTTTTCCACTGTTTTAGGAAAATGGAACCCAGCCATCGCCATGTACGGGACATGATGTAAAGCCAACCGAGAAGTGCCAGACCGGTATTTAGGAGCGTATCGATCGTTATTGTCGTGTCGATATTCACTGGCTGCCTCCTTTGCGAAGCTGTTCAGCAATACTTACGCATATCTCTGCGCCTCTAATCAGCCCCGGAACGTTCTTGTTTGGCCCAACTTCACCATCGACAAAATCAATCATCGCGTTACGAGCCATATCCACGCCCTGCGCACGTACTTCAGCCAGGAAAGCATCGGTGGCTGGGGTATCAACACGGATACTGTCGCGCAAGATGAAAAATGCATTGAGCATTCCAGTCTCTGGCACTTCATCCTGATGCTTCTCATACGCATCAAGAGCCTTCATCATCTCAGCTCCGAATGGTTGAGGGTGCACAGACTTCAGCTCCGCATTCTCCGCCGCCAGCACCGCGCGTTCGCTCTCCAGTTCTGTAATGCGCCGTCTTGCAGCATCCAGTTCAATCGACAATTTTCCCAACTGCTCTTTATGCTTCTTGTATTCCTGATATGCGTGCCAAGACTGACCTTTGCGCACACTATCCGTGATATCAGTAATCTGTTCTGGTGTTAGCGTGGTCAGTGGCTGTGCTGGGAAAATCAGCACTTTCCCGGCATCCCAATCAAAACCCACCTGAATTGACTGAACCTCAACTGATGGTGTTGAACCGATGCGACCAGGCGAATGAACAACGATCGTTACATCCATATCGCGACGATGGCTGTGGTTGTTGGACAAAATACGATTCACCAACTCAGAAAATTTGGAAAATTTCATGCTGATTCCCTTTGCTCTTCCTGGATAATGTTGTTGCAATCTTTCACGCACTCGTTGCAGATGAAAACGTTGTCCCCGGCAATTAACTTTTTAACGGTGTGCTGGGATTTGTTGCAGAAGCTGCAATAAAGCGTTGGACTGGCTGATACGGATGGTGCGCCAGATGTCAGCCGCGCGATGTCGTTCTTGCGACGCAATATCACACGGCTGCACTCGACCAGCATCTCCGGGGATATATCCTCCTCCGTGGCGAGCGCCTCCAGACGTTCGAGCAAGCGAAATACTTTTTCCTGGGTGATTGCAGAATGCGATGTGGTCATCTCACTCTCCTTTGAGGCGAATGCCTGTTGCAATGCTGTTTATGATGCTGTCAGTGCATGGGGTAGAAAGCTGGGCATCTCCAGCAATTTTCATGACCTCAACATCTGCATATCGAATACCGAGGTGTATCAGACCGGCTATGCCTGACTTAAGCCGAGCATTTTCCATAAATAGAACCTTTGCCCGCTGTTTTTCTGCTTCAAGCTCAACACGCAGTTTCCCTACCGTAAGCGCAATATCCTCGTTCTCCTGGTCGCGGCGTTTGATGTATTGCTGGTTTCTTTCCCGTTCATCCAGCAGTGCCAGCACAATGTGTGGCGTTATCAGGGACTCAAATTCGGCAACAGCTTGCTCGCCTCGCTTGTAATTCTTAATCCCACCTAAATCTTTCGCGTTCTGCGCCGCCTCACGCAGTGCCTGATAGTCAATCTTGCTCACTGGTTGCCTCCTTTGCGAAGCTGGGCAGCGAACCTATCAGCTGCATCCGCGCAAGCAGAAGCAACGGAATCAAAAAATGGATCATCTCCTGTATCGCGCATCGTCAAAGCGAATGCCTCCACCCCTTGTGCCTGTATTTCTACAAGGGATGCCTTAGATGTAGTGCTTTTCGCCTCGCCTAATTCGTTATGAGCGATGTTCGCTATACATGCGATGTCTATATCTGGATGATTAATTGGGCAATGGCTAAGAATTGCCTCAAGTGCTGCTTTTTTGCTTTGGCATTCCGCCACCAGCGCCCCGCAATTGCTTTCCAGCTCTGCAATACACTTTTTAGCGGCCTCCAGCTCAACACGCAGATTCTCAAGCGTTAGAGCCTTCTCCACGTTCTCGTCCAGCAGTTCAATCACATCAGGATCGCTACCATCAACTACTGATATGCGCGAATTTTTGTAATGCTCGTCAGCATAAGTTCGTCCAGTTTTGAAGCATCCGTCATCCTCCATGCCGGAACAGGCATAAACAACATGTGATCCAGATATGCGCTGCATTGACATTTCCTCGCCACAAACAGGGCATTTAGGCGCTGGTTTCGGTGAATAACGTTCACGTAACGGATAGTAAAGCTCGATCTCCGCCAGTTGCTCTGGCGTTAAACCTTCAGACTTCATGTACTCTCCTTTCGAAATAAACGTACTGATTAATCATTCCCAGGGGCATTTCGAGTTTTTCTGCGATCTCACGGCGGGGAACACCACACTGATGAAGCTGCCGCGCCAGTTCTATATCGCTCTGCCGGTATTTGGCTGACTGGTGAAAGTCTCCTTTCAGAATCATGCTGATCCGCAGTTGCCGCGCTTTAGTCCTGACAGCACCACCGGTACGCCCGATCAGTCTCCCAATACCCTCGACTGTCATAGTCCCGGCGCACTGGCGGAGTATCATGATTTCTGCCCTTCCCCATCCCCGCCAGCTCACGCAGAACTCCTTCTAACCAAAAGAACGCCATCTTCAGAAACAACGTTGCAGGACTTCAGGTAATTCATTGCCTCTTTCGGTAATGGATTCTTTGGATCGGCGCTTGCCAGGGATTTCGATAACCTCATGATAAATTTGATCATTACCTTCTGACGGAGCTTGTGCTCATGAGATGCAGACAGGTAATAGGAAATGGTATGGGCTAAACGCTCACGAAGCTGTTCTGTGCCGTGATATACAGCAGCGATATCACGCAGTGCATTGACCAGTTCCCGGTAAATATGCGGAGCAACCTGGCATTCAATGTTGGTTGGTGACTCATAAATTACATTCAGCCCCAGCTTTTGAGCCAGCTCGTGCTCTGCACGAGCGCCAACTGATTCCTCCCACCCCTTGAGCAAATAGACCGCATTAGCCGAACGCACCATTGCAAGGCAAATATCCATGTATTCGCTCTGGCAGAGGCCAGCAGGTAACAGCGCCGGATTCAGAACAATATGCCCTACCTCCATCAGCTCTTTTGCTTTCGAAAAAAACGCTGTGCGGTTGTAGTCGGGATAACCAGTCATCGGACCCGCGATGTAAATTTTCATAATGCGTTTTGACATCAAAGTTTCCCCAGGAACGTTACGCAAAAGTTGATGAGAGCAAAGAGTTCAATGCCCAGCTCAAACAACGCCAGGACAGTGAAAAACAGGGCATATAGCAACCCAATTTCTGTACCGGATTGCTGGTGGATTGCACTTATTGCGACAAGCATCATGACCTCCTGATATAGCGTCTGAAAAAAGTATCTTCATTTTGTGTTAGAAAATCAATTTTGATTTTCTAACATATTTGATCAACCATAGCGGCGATGTAGACAAACCGGGTATTTCTATGAAGCAAAGCTATTGGGAGAAACAGACACAAAAAGCCCTGCAAAAACTGGCTGATCCGAAATGGCGGGAGGAACAAAGGGCAAAGCGTCTTCAGCAAGCTCAACGCCAGCAGCAGCGTGCGCGAGAAAAAGCCGCATCGCCTGAATATCGGCAAAAGAAAATTGAAAAAGCGAAGCAATATGAACAGCGAAGAAAAGAGAAGGCCGCTTCTGCTCCTGTCAAAAAAACTCGCGCGTCACGCGGCCTGAAAGGCAGAACACTCACAGCAGATGAGCGCCGGATACAAACTGCCATCGGTGCTCTCCCCTGCATTGCCTGCCATATGCACGGACAGCATAGCCCTGTGGTATCCCTGCACCACATCTTCGGGAGAACAGCAGAAAACGCGCATAAATACGTCCTCCCTTTGTGTAAATGGCACCATCAACACGCAGCGCCAGCAGAGATCCGCGAGCAATACCCCTGGTTGGTTCCTGTTCATGCTGATGGAAAAATAGGCGGCAAAGCAGATTTCAGGCGGCACAATGCTGATGAAATGACGTTGTATCAGATGGTGACTGAATTAATAAATTAATTTTCTAACATTTTAAGTTGAATTGTGAAATTCGCCGTTGTACATTCACAACCGATTGGTACACCGGTCAACTTTTTGAGACAAACCGTTTGGTTTTTCGTATGATTGCCGCCGCCATACCAATGGCGGTGCAATATAGGTGGCTGAAAAGCCCCCGTTGACTCACGGTGTTCCAACCTTTATTGCGCCGCCACCAGACCGTGGAACAGTCGATGGCGGCTCCGAAAGCAAGGAGTCACTACACTATGAACAGCTACTGTCTTTTCCCATCACTCGTTGTCCGCCACTCACGCGATAATCTGCATTCTTTACTCGCGCTGGGGGTGTCAAAATGACCGTTCGCTATCTCAACTTTCAAATCCAGAACATCACTGGCGGTTGCTATGACTGGTTTGTCACTCTCGGAAAAGAAGTGATCACCGGAAAGCTGGATGAAGTGAAAGCTAAAGCAATGGCCTACGCCTGCAAGCAAGCCCAAAAGAAGAAAAGAAAAGCATAATAAAACACACAGTTGCGCCCTGGCATTATCGTGGGGTATATTTCTACGGCACCTTAGAAAAACGGGTGCCGGGATTGGTCTCCCGGTAATGTCAAAGGCGACACATAGACGCCGCAAGCGTCTTTTTTGTTGTCGGCGCACTCGCACACCTATCAATGGTGGGCTGTGTGGTGGCTTCCTCGGAAGCGCCGGTTCCCTTTGACGCCGGTAAGACCAACTCCGCACAGTCCACCGCCAGTAAGATTGGTCTCTTCGGCGGTGGTATCGTTCACTGTCAAAGGAGGCTGCCAATATGGCTACTATCCCTACCCCAACTCATTCTGAATTTATCTGGCGTTTCTATTCCTGCCAAAAACACCTGTATATCTGCGTCATGGCTGCAACCGAAGCAGAAGCGCGCTCATACCTTCCCGAAGAACCCTGCATTTTTGCTGCTCGCTTCACTCTTGATGCGATGGAGATCCTCAATTACTGGAATCTGCCAATGAACTGCGTGGAGGTGCACTGATGAATCTGTCCATCTCTCAAAAAGCGACAATGACCAGTATTGAGATCGCGGAGCTGGTGGGTAAGCGTCCTGACAACGTTAAACGCACCATTGAACACCTGGCGGAACGGGGCGTAATAACTTTTCCTCAAATTGAGGAAAAGCCCACTGCAGGCCGCCCGGCGAGCTATTACGTCTTCGAAGGCGAACAAGGCAAGCGCGATAGTATTATCGTCGTCGCGCAGCTCTCTCCCGAATTCACCGCCCGGCTGGTGGACCGCTGGCGCGAACTGGAGAATGCCAGAGGACCGTTAAAATCAAAAGCCGAAATTCTGGCCGAAATGGCGCAAATGCATCTTGAGCATGAACGCCGGATCAACGCCGTTAATGCCCAGGTAGCCGAAGTATCGGCACAAGTGACCAAAGTCGCTGAAACCGTCGAGCAAATAAAGAAAGGCAATATTCCGGAAGGCTACATTGGCTATCGCCAGTTAGCGGCGAAATGCGGCCTGACTGAAGCCAAATGCCGCAACCTGGTCAACGCTTACCGGATCCCCACAGATACGCATGAGTTTTTAACTCCCGATGGTTTGCTTGCGAGACGCTCCATTGTGGCCCTGGCCCCCTTCCGGAAAGCCTTTAAGCAGGTTATGTCGGAGGCTGAACCACGCAACAAACGCTGGTATCATCCCAGGATGGGGCTATTTCAGGCCATTCACCATCCTGTGCCTGAAAGTCCAAAGGCAAACCTGTCACTGCATACCGCCAGAGAGAAGATTAAAACAGGGTATGCAACCGTATGCCGTCGAGCATCCTGGCCTGAAAGTGTCTGGGTATGGCCCGAAAGAGGCTCACGGAAAAACTGGCGCACCTTTCGCGACGGCAAGATCTGTGCGATTGATTTACAGCCAGAAGATGTAGCAGCGACCGACTGGATTGTTAGTTAATAGATTTGCCCCGGTCATGCCGGGGCTTTAACTACTAAGTGACCGGACACAGCAAAATGTATGCCACGAAAAAAATTGATTTCACTTATTCTTCCGCCACAATTGAGCGGCGCTTCACCCTCATTAGAGAGTTGGAACTGTCAAAAGTCTGGTATCAAATTCTACTGGATGAAGAGTTCTCACTGATGATAATGGCTGAAAAAGAAGCAATGCCGAATGCCCGGCATAAAGTCATTGCCAGCCTTGACCTGGTGACAAACAGATACTGGGAGACAGAGAAACTGCGTGAAGCGGGAGTAATTCGTGACCTGATGGAGAGTTCCGTTCCCCGCCGCTATCGTGCGGGAAACGAAATCTCCGTGATTAAAGGGGCTTAAAGCTCACCAGCACGCTGTTTTTCAAGCGTAGATTTAACATTGGGCGCTTTCCCTTTAAAAGAATGGAAAGTGCCACATTTTTCTGTTTTAACCTCGCGCAGAGCTTCGCCATCGGCGTTCTGCCATTGATGAGATAACGTCATATCACCGCGAGAAGGAACATCCAGCGAGTACAACGTGTAAGTTCCCCCCATCTCGGCATACTCCTGGAACACATAGCTCATTACGTCAGATTCAGTTTTCCGGTGCGCGTTATCGACCTTATTCCCATTCAGAAATATGGCGTTCGGATAGATTTTTATATCAAACCTACCGCACTTCACTTGTAAATTCCCGGCGTGAGCGATCAAAGGGAAAGCTGCCAATAAAGCAATAGCTAATCTTTTCAATTCTGCCTCCGCTGCGTAACTTATTGCCCGTATTGTTTACACCATTGCTCTGCCATTTGTGGGGCTAAAGGCCCAGCCACTGCGCTGTATTCTGCTGTTTTGCTTTGCACGCATGAGGCAGATGGTTTTTTATTGCGCTGTTCCTTGAGTTGTTTTTCATAGGCAACGATGGCATCGAAACCAGCTACATCTTCCTCCCTCATGAACCCTTTCTTGATCAGAAACTGCTGACCTTCCGGCACCAATGCTAGAGCATACAACGGCTGCAACAGCTCCCCCAATCCTTCCCGGCTATAAACTTGAAACTGCATCCAGCTTTTACTTAACGCTGTCATAGTGTCTTTGGTGGAATAGCCAGCCTTGCGTATAGCCTTGTCTAATCGATCTGCTGAATACGCAAACAAACAGAAATCGCCCTTTCCTGTAAACCCCGGTTCAACCGGTTGCAACGTGATATTTTCTTTTTCGCAAAAGTCTATAAATTCATCAGGTCTATCGGTTTTATAGTCCCGCAATACCTTCAGTCCAGCCTCATACTTTGCAGGTAACGCGCCTGCATAGGCAGCATTAAGAGAAACTCCCCCCAATATAACCGCGAGCACTGCTCCCAAAACCCTTAACTTCACAAAACCATCCTTCATGTAAACAAACTGAAGTTTTATGTTACAAAAACAAACATCTACGCCAAAATGACTTAGGCCAAATTCAGCGCGAATAAAAAATTCAAAAAAATTGTTGACACTATTCTGGAAATCACAATCTGGACAAAATCCATTGCGCAAACGGCTCCCGTTGAAGGTTCTTTTGACGACTAACTTTCAGCCGATGCGCGGTAGGGAGTCATAACGCCAAAGCAGGCCGCCATGTGCGGCCTTTTTTTGTGCCTGCTATCGTGGAGTAAAAGCCATGCAAAAGATCGCAATATTCAGTCTTTCTACTAACAAGCCGCTGATGGCTACGGCAGTCCTGAAAGACGGCGCGCTTGTAATTGACAAAGTAAAGCCGCTCCCTGCATCTGCTATTGAACAAAAACGAAAAATTCCACCAGTAATTGCCGAGCTGCGTAAAAGTGAATTTAAGGTGCTGGTTGACGAAATCACGCCAACCATTTCAGCCGGTACAGGTGCCAGCCAGGTAACATTAAAAACACGGCACGCCGACGGCAGAGCAGCGATCATTGTCGGCATGGAGAGATACCGGGAGCTGAAACTACAAAGGCTGCTATCCCTGCCTGACAAGAACAAAGGGGCATTTGAGATCCCCGACTCTATCGTCGATACCGAATACAACGGCAACGGTGAAGAGGTTTATCGAGTTAACTGGCAAGATATCCGACCAGAGCACATCCTGATGATTCTGTGCTGCTATGCAACGGTATACCACAATGTTGCCAGCGCGGATTACCTGAAACAAATGACAGGAGCGGTAGAGAAAGAAAACAAAGCAGGGATAATGGCCTCGTTCCTGTCCATTATCAGCGATCAAAAAGCTAAAGCAGGAAATACCCAACCAAAATCGCTGGCCGGGCAAGTAATTGATGAAGATACGGTGATACTTTAATCAACTCAGTAGCTTTGTTAACTCCCTTAATACAAGGTAGAAGAGTAACAAAAACACTGACGTGGATACCTGCTGAGTTAAAGAAGCACTAATGAATTTATTCAATAAATCAATCAGCTTATTAAAAATATTCATCTTTTCGAATCCATTCGATCGGTAAATAACACCCAGCTCACTATCGAGCTGGTCCATGCCTTAAGATTAATGAAAGTCACTTGTTGACAGTCAATAAATTCCAGGGCGGCGAAAAAACTCTGTCTATACGGATAGAGCTTGCATTTTGCTCTTTCTGCGTGTAGCGTATATACACAGGTTACACGCACGAATGGAATTATTTTGATTAAGTCATTTCGCCATAAAGGGCTTGAACGCTTTTTCAAGACAGGTTCAACCGCAGGCATTCAGGCCAAACATGCGGTTAAGCTACGCATTCAATTGACTGCGCTTAATACAGCTAAACGCCCGGACGATATGTCTGCGCCTGGATGGGAATTGCACCCTCTAAAGGGGGCGGACCTTAAAGGTCACTGGGCAATATCGGTAAACGGTAACTGGCGACTTACCTTCCGATTTGAAGGAGAAGACGCAATTCTAGTTGACTATCAGGATTATCATTGAGGAACACTATGAGTCGTATGCATAATCCCGCGCATCCAGGCGCGGTTCTTCGTGAATATTTGGGAGACATGTCAGTCACAGACGCCGCTGCTGCATTAGGCATTACTCGCACGGCGCTTTCCCGAATTCTGAACGAAAAAGCAGGTATTTCTGCTGATATGGCACTTCGTCTGGAGTCCGCTCTTGGAACCAGTGCCGAAATGTGGACCGGTATGCAATCCCAGTATGAGCTTTGGGTTGCTTCGCAAACCACTCGCCCAAACATCCGTCCATTATTTTTCCACGCATAATTTCACAGCGTCACCAAGCCAGGTGGCGCTGCTTTCTCGCATTTCACACCCTGCATACAGTTCCCCCCAGGTTATGACTGTGAGGAACTGTTATGAGTTACAGCAGGCTCGACGATCGATGCATTGAAGACGATGTGCTGCGCGCACTATTCCATCAGGAGATGATCAAGCGGGTATCGGAGTATCACTCCGATAATTTCCAGTACACGATAAAAATTGATGAGGTTTATCGCTCAGACCTGGCGGCCTATCGCGCCTATGGCAACGCTGATTTGCGCTGGGTATTTCGCGTGCTGGTGGGCCATGAGTCAGAAATGGAAGAAATGCCGGTAGGGACAACGTTAACTCTTCCTGACGCAGCATGGCTAAGAAACAAGATTCGCGATTACGCTGGCTCGGCACCGGAGATAGAAAATGCCTGACTTCCTGAAAAATCAGGACGGGCGATATATCACTGACGGCCTGTCCTCTAAGGATTTCACACGCGTATTTGAACTCATCAGGAAAGAGCAAAACCGCAAACGCCGCCAGGCGAACAGGACACTCACGCCGGGCAGGCTTAGGAATAAATCAGCCGAAGACATTCTTAAGCTGGGGAAAAAGAAAGGCGGCACGTTCTTTACGCGTGACGATCTGAAAGGCTTCGAAAAGCTGCGAAGCAAAGCTCGCGAAAAATACGACAGCAAGACGGCTGGCATTACATACGCACAACTGGTAGCGTCCAGCCAGGCTATCGATATTAAGCGAGCAAATAACGCCGTAGACGACGGTTCTGGTATCAAAAGAGCTACGCCCGTATCTCTTCGTCACAATGTGATTAATATCCGCGTGGAAGCGTCCGATATATCCGTTCACCAGCACCACATTGTCCGGGTACGTTTTGAAGAATGGGATCAGATGGTCGATGACATCGCAGAAGACGATAAATCAGCCCTGAAAGTCACAAAATCACTGTGTGCCGGGCGAGTGTCTTTCGATTGTGACTGCGGTCGCCATCAATACTGGTATCGCTACATCGCCACTGCGGGTAACTTTGCCCTGGCCCCGCCAAAAGAATACGCCTATCCAAAAGTTCGCAACCCTAAGCTGCAAGGCGTCGCCTGTAAACATGTGATCCACTCAATGACACGACTACAGTCTGCCAGTTGGCAGATGAGTATTGCTCGTGCGCTACAAAAGGCTGCAACGCAAATTGCATTTGGTGACGATCGCCGCCGTACAACCAAACACTTCTCAAAAGAAGACGAGAAGGAGTTTAATCGCAATCGTAGCAGTAAAACGAACGTTGAAGCCGCCAAACGCGAATGGAGGCTCTATCAGAAGCGCCAGGCAGCTTTAAGTACAAAACTGGCGAAGGACAACGGCAAGATCGACAAGCTACGTGACCAACTGACCAGGGCCAGAAAGTTGTCAGACGCACAGAAAAAACGAGCGGCAGCAAAAGAAGCGGCCTTGCAACGTGAGAAACAGAAAAACAAGGAGCTTCAGCAACGCCTTGCCGATCAGTTCGCACTGAAGAAGCAGGCGTTCATTGATGCGCTGGTCATGGCAGGAACGTCACCTGGGCAAGCTGAAAAAATGTTTATGGAGTACGTGAAGAAAGGTTCTTGATTGACAACAAAGGCGGTCATACAGACCGCCGAACTCATACACCAACCAGGCTTTCAAGAGGAATGCCAAACTGGGAATGTAAACGACGAATCATAGGTAACGTTAAATTTCGTGTTCCATTTAGCACTTCGTAAACACGATTTGACTTACCAATCGCCGGTTCCAGATCCTTCACGGTCAGCCCTTGCTGTTCCATACGGAATTTAATGGCCTCAATAGGTGATGGTGGCTCAATTGGGTAATGTTTTTTCTCGTACTCCTCAATGAGAAGGCACATGACCTCAAAGAAATCACCTTCCGGGGTGTTCATTTCCGGTTCGTTATCGAACATCGGTTCGACCGCACGCAGTGCGGCCTCATAATCTTGTTCTGTACGGATAGGTTTAATGTTCATTAATTCCAAAGGAAAGCCCACTTGTTAAGTGGGCTTTTTGTATGTGTTTAACTATATCAGGCTGCTTTTTTATTCAGGTTCCGCTGAGAAATAAATTTTTCAGCAGTATTGATACGACTTAACTCTTCCTGAACGCGCATATCATTTTCGACTTCCCACAGGTCTACTGCGGTCTGAAGATTAATCCAAAAATCTACAGAAGTATCGAATGCTTTTGCCAGGCGATATGCCATATCCATCGTTAGCTTACGATTGTTATTAACAAGAGCACTTACGGTGTTACGATGAACATGAAGTATTTCTGCTAACTCGTTGATCTTAAGCTCTAACGGCTCCAGGTATTCGTACAGCAGGATATCACCTACAGTCGTCGGTTTTCTGGTTGCCTGTTTCATTTTTTGCCCTTACTAGCGTGCGTATTAAGTGGACTCTGGTCAGTACCCGGCTCATCCGCCGGGTATTTGTTTTAGTATTTGTGAGGGTCGAGATACAAGTCCTCGGCCTTTCCGTTAACCCACTTAAAAATTAACCTGTATTGCTTATTCACCCTTATTGATGAATAGCCGTTTAGCTTCCCTGACAATTCCTCATACCGATTACCTGGTGGTGATCTCAAGTCCTTCCAAGTAGTTGCAGCATTGATAATATCCAGCTTCCGCAACAATGTAATCTGAATATCAGAAGGTATCTTTTTGTGTGGTATTGAAAATTCAAAAAAATCATCAAGCCACTCATCCCTGAAATTCTTTATGTTAATCTTTTTGCTCATCGATCATTTTATCCTCCATGATTATTAATGAATGTCATAATGATAGCGCACCGTTGCACCGTGCGCAAGTGCATATTGTAACAATTCCCCTCCTCCATCCAAAATCACAATCTCCCGAAAATCTTCCTTTCGATACCTGATAAATCGACCTTTGAGGACGCTTATGGGCCGTTTTGATGAATGGCTTGCTGATGATGCAAGCCTGATGAGAAAGGAAACAGAACATGACAGCACGCAGAGAGAAGAGACAACGACGGTTGAAGCGAATGAAGGAAGCACAACGGAAAATGGGAATGTCAGTGCAGGGCCATTCAGTATTCTGGAAGAGCACGCCGCCACCCAATCTAATAGCCATGATAATTGGCCTGATAATGCTGGTGACTCTGTTACGGAAGTGATTGAACCTGACATCGCTCCCCTACCGGCATCGCTCGCTAACAGAGAACCAAACCAGCAGCTTAAAACCCGATATAACGGACATAAAGCGTTCAACGACCAGATCCGCGCCGATTGGATGCTCATTATTGAATCAAGCCCTGACGCGTTCGAGGCGCTTTTATACCGCCCGGCTGATGGCACCTATGGCGTCGTAAACGATGAAACAGGTGAAGAGTCTTTCACGCAACTGGACAACAACCAGCGTGAGCTTACCTATCTGGAACCGGAAATCGTATACGTCCTGGATAACCCGGACGGAAGGGATTCGTTTCATGCCATTGATGCCGATGGAGAACAGGATGGTCTTGCTGATGAAGTGCTAATCCTGCGTATTGCTGCAAACAACGTACCTGTTGGTTCAATCCTGGAATGGAACGAAGAAATGGCGAATGGCCTCGCCCGCCGCTGGTGGTACGTGCATCGAATCTTCAGCTACGGAACACAACACGTCGGCTCCCTTTATTACTGCATCCCGGCCAGGAACTTTGATACCACTCAAAACGGAGTGATCGAATGACACCCAACAAAACTCTCCTGTCCCGCATTGGCGAGTGGCAGACAACGCGTACTGGAAAATTCCAGACAACTGGTCTGGAAAGAGTGGATAACGCTTTTGCTACGCTAATCAGTGACATTTTTTCTGACGTAACGCTGGTGGAACCAGCAAAAGAAGAAAGGCGCTTTGCATCATTCCTGAGTCGCCCACCAGCGGAGCGTGTTTATGTTGCCCGTTTTGATAACGCGGTCGAGTTCCTTAAAGCGGTTCGCCGTGCTAATGCCGGGCAAGGGAGAAAGCCAGAGAATCCGAACATTAATCGCGATGCACTCCCTCTGATTAATATCTCGCGCTCAATGGATATCAGCTATATCAACAATGACCAGCAGATAGACCGCAAAAGCTGTGATCACTTCTGCGAACCTGGCAGCGGTATGCCTTTAGTAGCCCTGGAATACACCCAGGCAAATCTGACGTATGACGTTACATTAATGGCGACGGATAAGGCGACCATGAGTCTGATGTGTAATTCGCTAGGAGCACGTCTTCGCTTGATGGCAGGAACGCAGTTTGAAGCAACAACCCCGCTGGTACGAGTACCCGTCCCGCTAATTTGCGCGATTCAGGATGCTAAAGACATCAGTTTTACTGATGTTTCAGCCCCGATTGGGGAAGAGCGTATTTATGCTGCACAAACGGCAATTAGTGTTATAGCAGACGTGATCACCGCCTGGGAGCTGGACGCGAAACGAATTATTACTGAAACCTCTCTGAGAATGGGGTAAGCCATGTCCCAGGAGCTACAGCAATACTTTCTACAGTCCGTTACCATCAACGGAAACAAAGTACCCAGGGAGTGGATATTCACTGCCGTATATGTGGAAAAGGCAAACCTGCGTGCACCATTGCTGAAACTGGAAATTCACGACATTACCGGCACCATAATTGATGACTGGAAAACAAAATACGGCGCAGCACTGGTTGCAGAGATGGGAGATCCACAAGGCAATTCAGGCACGTTTAAAACAACTTTTTTCGTAACATCTGCGGTGCTGGCTGGTGATGTCATCACGGTCATTGCAGTCAGTGAAGACGTTCGGATATTTAAGATCCCCGCCATACGGGCTAACCTGCATACAAATAAAACGCCTGATACCATTTTCAAGACGTATACCGGTACACTGAAAATCGCCTCCAGCGCATTGAAACGAAGCTGTACGTACCATCTTTCCGCCGGGGAAAAACCCTCCAAAATGCTATCTGAAATGGCCCGCGATAAAGGCGCTTTATGCTGGGCCTGCCGTGGTCAGTTTAACTTTTATACATTAGCTGACCTTATGAAAGCCAAACCATCATTCACCTATGAAGGGAACAACCCCAGGGCGGAATACACGATTTCAAAAATGAGGCTTATACAGCAAGAGTATGCCGTTACGGCAAATACTCAGTATCGATTTACCGGCTATTCAATGACTGAAGGCTATGTCGAATATGGCGATAGCTCACTTCCAATACGCTATATATCCGATCCGGATATGGAAACTCTGCGCAATATGCAATTGTCGCTCGTACCCAAAATGGATATTGAGGTCGCGGGTAATCCCGACATCACGCCGGGAATGGTTATTGAGATCCTCGTGTATCGTTACGACCAGGAAAATAAGCTGGACGAATCGTTGCCTCGTAAGCTGTTGGTGAAAAACGTAGCCCATTTTGAGGACCGGATCGGCTATACAACACGAATGATATTAGGAGTACCCAACCAGTGAAACGCAGAGCGCAAATCGTAGGGACCAAACACCCTGCCGGACTTATGCGAGCGCAGGTCCGCATACTGCCTGACTGGAACGGTGTACCGGATGAAGACCTCCCATGGGCAGAGTATCAAATGCCTATCGGTAACGCCTTTACACCTACAGTCAGCGGCGATTTAGTCTGGGTCGAATTTCCTTATCTGGATGCTAAAGGCAGGATAGACACGCGCCGACCTTTAATCGTTGGTGCGGCGCAGGATGCCCCAGGAGGCGTACCAAATGTGCCTCCGGAAGCCTCCGGACAAGGAAGTGCATGGTCGCCAGAAGAAGTTGATGGTGCCCCTGCCCGCCCCCAGTTTTCGGCGACTGAAGATTTTGTTATTCACCGAAACAATATCCTTGAGGTCAGAACGGCTGGCGGTGGCTATGAAATAGCAAACACCGCCGCAGGATCAAGGATAGGGATGAACGAATCCGGCCAGATTTACATAATCGGCCCGGCGAATATAGTGCTTAATGCTGGAGGTGAGGTTAACGTCAAATCAAGCAGCAAAACCAATGTATCCTCAGATGGAGACGTTAATGTAAAAGGCAGCAATGTAACCGTCGCAGCTGATGGTGATATAGCCCTGAAAGCTGGTGGCGCGCTAAAAGCAACAGCGAGCAATTTCTCCTTTGTGAAGGGATAGCAAAATGCAAAACTGTGTTAGATAATTGAGTTTTGTTTTCTAACACAGTTTTGCTAAACATGAGATTAGTCGCCTTTAAAAACATATACGTCTATCGCCTTGCCCGCGAAATAAAACTGGACTCAACCACCGTTAGTGATGCCTTAAGCCAATTCACATTCACTCCATGCGCATCACAAGAAATGGCAAAAGTCGGATGGGTGCCGGTTCTGGCTGACAACCTGATCCATGAATACCACGGTTTTCTACTTCTCCAGCAACAGCGAGAAATTAAGCTCCTGCCCTCTCATGTCATTAAGGAGGAAGTGCAGAAAAAAGTGGAAAAGCTCGAAAATGAGCAATCTCGTAAGCTGAAGAAGTCGGAAAAAAACACCCTGAAGGATGAAGTTCTCCACTCTTTGTTGCCTCGCGCATTCACTCGCAAATCATTGTCGCGAATCCTTATTGATCGCGACAACTATCTGGTCTTCGTAGAAGCTTCCAGCGCCAGAAAAGCTGAAGAAATGCTGGCGCTCTTACGTAAATCACTTGGCAGCCTGCCAGTGATTCCATTCACGCCGATAGAACCGCTCGAAATGACTATGACCGAATGGTTCAAGTCAACATTTCCTCAAGGCTTTAAAGCAGGCGAAGAAGCCATATTGAAATCTCTGTTCGATGACGGCGGCGCAGTTCGTTGCAAGAAAGTAGACCTACAGTCAGAGGAAATAATGACTCATATTGAAGCCGGAAAAGTTGCAACAACAGTTGCAATCAACTGGCAGGACCGCGCGACCTTCAGGTTAAACGATGACATGAGCATCAAAGCACTGACGTTTTGCGATGATCTCTATGACCAGAACGATGACATCGACCGTGAAGATGTTGCCCAGCGATTTGATGCTGACTTCATTCTGTTCACAAGCGAATTATCCGCGATGTTTAGCTCGCTGGTGGAGGCCATTGGCGGTGAAGCAGAGCATTAATAACCGACCGCTGGCGGTGAGTCTTTGTGATTATACAGGGAATATGGTTTCCCCCTGGCTGGAACACGGCATTGATGCAGTCATTGTCGATCCGCAACACCAGGAGTCCGGCAGCCAATTGATGGAGTCAGGTGCTGTACTCACACGTATCAGCGCAATTATTGACAGTGATGAGGTCTACAATTTCCTTCGGAAAAATTTGCACAGAGTTGTATTTTTAGCCGGTTTCCCTCCGTGTACTGACCTGGCTGTATCTGGCGCACGCTGGTTCGCAGATAAAGCGAAAAAAGATCCGGTTTTCCAGTTCAAAGCAATGCAGGTTGTCTGGCAGTGTTACGACATTGCAAAGATGATTGGTTGCCCGTACATGATTGAAAACCCGGTCAGCCAAATATCGACATTCTGGCGTAAACCTGATCACATATTCCATCCTTATCACTTCACTGCATATTGCAAGGAAGACAATTACACCAAAAAAACATGCCTGTGGAGCGGACAAGGATTCATCATGCCAACTCCGCGAATCGACGAGTCGTTAGGTGATCCAGACAACCGAATACACAAGGCACCGCCAGGACCTGAAAGAGCGAATTTTCGTAGCGCGACACCTTACGGTTTTGCAAGAGCTGTATTTGAAGCAAATAAGGAGGGAATCCGTGGCTGATATTGGTGCTAAATTTATTTCTTATAGCGACAATCATCGTCCTGCGGCGGAAGCCACTATCAGCCATATGCGACGTATTCGCTCGGAGGACGAATTTGATCGCCCCGTCTTTAAGTGGGTCGGCGGCAAATTTTCTGCACTGCCCATTATCTTCGAACACCTGCCCCACGGAAAACGGTTGATAGAACCTTTCGTTGGAGGTGGCGCTGTTTTCACTAATGCCGGATTTAAAAGCAACCTGCTGAACGATATCAATAATGACCTGATTAACTTCTATCAGACATTGCAGCGTGAAGGGCATTCTCTTATCACACTGGCATATCGTTTTTTTCAGGATTACAACTCTGCTGATGCATTTTTGAATGTTCGCAATGCATTCAACAATGGTGCTTATGATTCCCTTCACCATGCAGCGGCGTTCCTGTATCTCAATCGTCATTGTTTTAATGGCGTCACTCGCTATAACCGTAAAGGAGAGTTCAACGTCGGATATGGAAAGCAGAAATCACCCCACTTCCCTCTCGCGGAAATGGAGGCGTTCCTGGCTGACGATATTTCAAAGTATTCGGAATTTGTGTCCGGCGATTTTGCTGGTGTAATTGAGGCTGCCGGGAATGATGATGTGATTTTCTGCGATCCCCCCTATGAACCATTGCCCGACACTACCGGATTTACAAATTACTCAGGGCATAGCTTTAGGTTTGAAGATCAACAACGGCTGGTGTCACTGCTGGTGGATGCCCACAGACGCGGAGCGAAAATTGTGATAACAAACAGTGGTGCGCCTAACATTCGCGAACTTTACGTTGGCAATGGCTTCAAGGTGTATCCTATGCCATCCCGTCGCTCTGTATCCTGTAAAGCATCAACGCGAATGATAGCTAACGACATTATAGCCACGCTCAATTAAGAAAAGCCCCATATGGGGCTTTTATAACATCAAATAAACGCCATTACGGTACACTAATAACACCATTCTGGTACTAAAAAGGAACCAAAGCAGCTTCAAAATAACACATGGAACCAAAACGGTGTTATTCCGGCGTCATTTTGTATCCTCAGACTCTGCAAGCATGAGGATAGCATGGCGGATCATATTCAATTTGCTGCGATTATGCTTTTTGCTTAACGCATCAAGTACCTGGTACTCGTATTCATTGAAGCCAACACGAATGGATTTAAAATCACGTGGGGCGTCCTTATCGAGCACTTTGTTGTCTTCTGGTTGCTCACCCGGCACCAAATCAGCTTTGCTGGCAAAAGCCTCAATTCGGCGTTCAAGATCGAGGTCTTTTACTTCGGGGGCTTTTACCGATTTACGAGGCTTAATCACTTAATAACTCCTTAACCAACATCTGGATTTCACCTTTAGCTTTCCCGTTGTCCATCTCAACAACGCCCTTCCCTTCAGCCATACAATCGCGGTAAACCTTGCGATCGCGAATGATGGTTTTCAGCAACTTCAGTTGCGGATATTCAGCAAGGTACTCTTTGGCCTCATTGGCTTCATTCACAACCGGATTGGATGGGGCCATTGTTAAGACTGCGCACGCCTTAATGCTAGGATTAGGCATCAGATCCAAAGCCTCTTCAAAGACTTCAACAAAATGCGCCAGCGTGTCTAAATCTGGCTGAGATGGCCTGAATGGAACAAGCAAAACATCCGCCGCAGTAATACCGGTGCGCATCTCTTTGCTATCACGACCAGCGGTATCAACAACCACAAATTCATAACGCTTGTCCAGATCAAGAAGTGTTTCACGAATATTCCCAAACTTCTGGACGCAATGAATTACTGGAGAAACCTCTGCCGCATTACGGTCCGATGCCCAACGGGCAGATGTTCCTTGCTTATCTGCATCAAGTAGAACTACGTCCTTATTTGCGCGGGCAAGCTCCGCACAAATGTTTACGCTGGTGGTTGATTTGCCACAGCCACCTTTTTGGCTGGCTACCAATATAATCATATCCGTTCCTCGGTGTTATTTTGGTATCAAAATGGTTCCAAACAGAAGCCTTATTGATGCGGTTTTGGCTCTATAGTGGAGTCACTATGCTTTGCAAAAGTATAACACTAAACACTCTAAATTTGCCCTCTGTTGCATCCTGTTTAACACGAAATCAGCCTCAAAGTGGAACCAGACACAAAACAGCACCATAACAACACCGTTTTGGTACTAAAAGAACACCAAATTAGAACCATAACAGTATAAAAAAGGCTGCAAATTGCAGCCTTTGAAGATGTAGATTTGTTAATCAGGGAGTGAGTTTGCCAAATTCTGTGCAGAGCGGCTTTTCGAAACGCCAGGTTTTTTAACATCCGCTGAGGCAGAGGGGTTTCCTTCAGGGTTTTCCCGAACTTCAGGCGAAATTTCAAGAAATGAAACCAGCATTTTTCTGATCACTTCAGGGCTATTATCACCGGATAAAAGCGATGCCAACATGGGAGGTAATCTGCTATCAACCTCGCCAAGAGCGATACCTGCAAGCATCGCTGTGCGCGCCATATCATTGCGATCTCTTAATGGATGGCCCTCAAGTTTTGCATCAGCATATTGCTCACTGGCGTTAAGACCAGGACGAAGATAAAACAATACTTTTCGACGTTCCTGAGACATGGCAACCTCATCAACCGATAGATTTTAGACCATAGACAAGAGCAAGTTGTGGATCATCAGCAACGAAAAACCTATCGTCACGAATGTTTACCTGCTCACGGATAGCATCAGCAACAAGCGGCGCGCCGCCACCAATGACCATAACATGCGTGTATCCTTTGAAATCACTGATCACATCCAGTACGCGTGTACGGAGTCGTTCTATGCTTGACGAAATGGCTTTCTTAACATCATCAATAGCAGACGGATCGTTAATATTGTCGGTCAAATAATCCTCATCATCACGATTAATGATTAATTGATCGACATTATAATTAGAGGTTTCGGTATTCGCTTTTGCAAGTGCCTGTCTGACCTCTTTAGTTACCAGCGAAACGCCGAGATTAGAATCGCCAAATACGCGAGAAACGGCGGTCATTTGCCCGGCGACCATCGACACATCCAGAGTAGTCCCACCAAGATCAACAATAAGCACAGAATGCGCTGGCACAAGGCTGTCGCACAGACCGATCCCTGCGGGTATTGACTCCGGGCGCACAGTCACTTTTTTGATAGTAAAAACCTGACCTTTGTTAAGGGTGACTGGTCGCATCAGGCTGGCCTTTTTCCGCTCAATATTTTTCATGTTGTATTGTGCGTCGTCGTCATAAAACTCTGCCAGTGGCAACGTGACAACTATTTCCACTTCTTGAGGCTCAATGCCACTTGTAAGCAGGGCATGATGAACAGCAAGCACATTAAGCGGGCTGTATTGCCATTCAACGTTATTCGTCGGCAGCACATCCGGCGAGATCAAGTCATATGAATATTTTTCGTCATCAATGATGTAGTTAAACGGCTTTCCTGCGCCAAATGTGGCGGACCATCCACGTTTAAAACTGTTCGGACAGATATGGGTTCGAGTTTCCCCGTCTTGTTCCCACAGCATTTTGATATTGGTAGAACCATCGTCGATAAAAATGCGCATCATATTGCTCCACTTCTGAGACACATTTGAGAAAGAATTGAATTTTATATGAGAAAACAAAATAAGACCAGAAGTTAGATAGCGTAAAAAGCATCAAACTAGAGACGTAAAAGAGACACAAAAGAGACTTAGATGATACATGATGTACCCACGATACCCATTTGAGACAAATCAGAGACAAATATGAGAAGTAAGAAATCTGAAGAGTGAAAATCACAAAGTGGAGAAGATTTAAGAAAAAGGAGGTGTTAGATGAGTGCAATAGCGACCAGTGACACAGTTTGTTCTGGTCATGGAGGATTCCCTCCGCGACCTGTAGCAGAAACAGTTTCCTGGTTTACCGTAAATGGAAAGCCAGTGGTTGTAGATGGGGGAGCGTTCCCCAGCCATACAGACGGAAATAGCGCGCACCCCGGATCAGCCGTATCGACGCGCTCATGGTTTGCAATAGGCGGAAAAGGAGTTGTTTGTGTGGGAGATCCCCTTTCTTGTGGCTCAGTCATCGCCAATGGTGAGGCAATTTTTCAGGTGTCATAATGCTTGATTCAATCGCTGAAGTTAATGCATTCAAAATTCTAAATGCATCAGGCACAACTACGCCTGCATCTATCACGCTAAGTAAAACAGCGTCATCCAATGCCAGTTCTCTGGAAGAGAATATCCAGGCTCTTATCCTGAAGGATAAAGCATACCCGGCGTCGGTGGTTTCATGGGTCAATCAGCTTTCTGTCTTTTCAGAACAACTGAAAACTGTCAGTGCAGAAGCAACCAATTTAGCCGACTCGCTGTCTCCGTATACTTCGCCAACTGAATTACTTCAGATGAAAATTGGCTGGGAATGTTACGTCAAAGGTAATGAGTTATCTCCTGCGCCAGAATTTGCTCTCGTAACAGTTATGGGAGATACCCTGCATCCGCAATCGCTTATTGACGCGTTGGCTGCATTTGAACTGGTGCCAATCACTTCAGCCATGGCCGCTATAAATGCAAAAGTTCAGGCGTCAAGCGGGGAGGCTTCAGGCAACGGAAGTTCCACCGGAACAACACAGCAACCAGCACTAACAGAAGAAGAGATCAAAGCACTAAAAGACGCTGTGGAAGCAGCAACAGAACAAATAAATGCAATAAACAACACGAGCAGTAGTCTCTCAACACTTGCACAGCAAGTTAAGGACTCTACCGGAAAAGCCAAACAGGGACTGGAAAATGCTGTAGCTATTACGTTAACCGGTTCTCTACTGGGCGATGAAGTAATGAGTCCGGCAATCAGTTTGATCATGCCACAAGGTGTAATCGATGCGCTCCAAAGCAACACTAAAAAGGAACCATAACCACACCATTTAAGCCCATAAATGGTTACAAATTGGTACACATATCACACCAACAAAAAATCTGAAGAGGATGGTTTTGAAAAAGATAATTTTGATAGTAGTTGCGCTTTTAGCCATTTATGGAATTTACCGTACTACGGCGGCAGTTATCGATCACATCAGGTATATCCGTTCCCTGGAAGACTCAAAATCACAACTTGAAAGCGAGAACAACACGCTTTCTACCGCATTGCAGTTAAGTGAAAAATCGCGATCTGCCATGATGGCTGAAAACGAAAGAATTAAAACACTGGAGAAGGAGTACCAGCGCAAAACAGCAGAACTGAATACCAGCCTGATCAAACAACGGGAGGAAAGCCAGAATGAAATCAATCGTCTTGAAACTGCGTTACGTAATGCCGGGGTTAATGATGTGCGTGTGCCTGATGACGTTATCAGGATGCAGCGGGAACGGGCAAAAGAAATCAATCAGCGTGCCAATGCAAATTACCGTAGAAGCCACCAGCAAACCGCAGGGAAATCTGATTGATTATACCCCTTGCATAGTGCCAGAGGACACACCTGTGCTGTTAAACAAGTATCCGGCATACACTGAACAGTTATTCAGCACTATCGATGAATGCAACCAACGAAATGCACTGAATAACCAAAGGAACAGGGAAATTTGGGAAGGGAAGGGGGATCACGGCTCCTGAAGCCAGATATCCTGGCTGTCAGCTTCTTCAAAACCGTGACAGACGTTAAAGTCACTCAAGCGATACTGGCGCTGACGGCCTCTATTTCGCTCATGCCAATGCATATATCCACCGGCAAATGCCAGCGGACAATCGCTATAGTCGATGTAGCCAATACCATTACCCAAACGCGCTTCGCGCGCCCCGGCTTTCCAGGACAGTAGAAAAGAGTCACGATCTGCCAGCATGACTACAAAATCATCTGGATCGCCTATGCAGTGAAGAATGCCTGCCTTGCATAACTGTTTGAGTGCCTTAGACTGGCTCAGGATGTCTTCACCGTAATACTGAAAACAATCATCAACAATAGCGGGATAGCCAGCGGGTGGATTCAGGCTGGTTGGTATAGCTGACGCGATAGCCAGCATTAAACGATATTGTGTTTTCGATGGGTTCGCGTGACTCATGTTTCCTCTACTCACTGTCTCCATGCATTTTTCAGCTCCGGAATATCAGCCATTTCCACTAACTTCCGAAGCCCCGCGCTGACCTTCCCATTACCAACCGCAGCAAGCCAATCCCTTACTGACTTCGGCATATAAAGAGTGGTCGTTACAGGATCTTCCACTCTTACAGGCGTGCCAATTTGAGGCCACTTAACAGATGCCAAAACGTCAGAAGGCGGGGTAAGCGCGGGAACATTAAGAATAGCCTTTCCTGAATGGAGAATCACGATTCGTTCAGCCAGGGAAAGAATGTCTCTTTCAGTAAGGATTGATGACAGTTGAGCTTCTACAAGGCATCTGCTGCTTGTATTCAGAGAATGGCTTTTAGCACCATTTTTGTATGAAACGAAGATCTTGTACGCCATTTGTTCTAATGTTTTATGTTAGAAAATTAAGATTAAAACATACTAACATAAGATTGTTAACGAAAATTATTTTTCTAATGCTATTGACTAAATAACAAAGTGAGTATTGTCACCTCGTCAAAAGAATCTTCACGCCGCGCCCGAATTTAGGGTTTAACCGTGAACAAGAACATTGAGCCAGCTCGTAAGCGCGAGCGCGAGATTATGAATCGGGCGGCAAGCGTCATGGCTATGACCGTCGATCCAACCACTGATGCTGCCGGTAACATGATTGCCGACAACGAAGTGATGATGGCTAACCTGGAAAAAGCTATCCAGAAAGAGCCTATGTTTGAAGGCGTTGAACCAGAAGCAGCTCGCCAGATCATTGGTAGCTGGGCCATGTCTATTCATGAATACAAACGCCAGTATGGGCATTATCCGGCAAGCGATGTATTAGCCAACGCCCATGTAGCACTTGAGCGCCTGATGATGGAGTCCGCTAAAGAGACTCATGAAGGCGCTGGCAAAGCCATGTTTGAATCAGTAGCCAAGGACATGCGCACCTCCGATGGTGTAATGAAGGTTGCACAATATGCCGCACTGATCCTGCCTGCTTCTCTCGGCGCAGCCACCAGCGACGCATGTACGTTTATCCCTTGTGATCGTGATGAAACCAATATTTACGAGCTGACCAACGTTGCTGGTACAAAATTCGGTACATTCGAGCAGGGCGATGAACTGAACATGCAGTCTGCTGGAGTGTATTCGCAGATGAAACGCCTGTACATCCTGACCGAAAAAGGAGATGGCAGCAAAACCACCTTCCAGTTTGATATCCAGAACTTCGAAGGCCAGGCCTGCCCACTGCGCCAGGGCTACAACAAACTGCTGATTAACCGCAAACCGTCCAAAGTAGATGATGGTGACGGCAACCTGTATTTCAACGACAAAGACGTCAACGGCAACTCTTTCTCTGTGACGGCAAAGGTTCGATACGATACCGGCGTTATCGATATCACCTTTAATGAAGCACCAGCAGAAGGCACAGAAATCGCTGTTCAGGTTGAAATCAACATTGAACGCAATCCGAACCTGATACCTGTCATTAACCAGTCCATGCGCAATTACGCCCTGCGCCCGTCGGAGTACGTGATCGCATCCGAACATACGGTTATGGCTGCATCTGACCTGAGCCGTGAACACGGACTCGAACTGGCAGCATTGCAATTCTCTGCAATGCGCAACTGGATTTCCCACGAAATCGATATGATGCGCCTGCGCACTCTGGTATTCCACACCGTTTACGGTCGTGAATTTGATGTGGCACTGCCAGAAGCGCAGAACTACGAGTCGTGGGTTGGTTTAATTCGCCATGTTGTGAACGCGCTGTCACAGGAGATGGCTGACCGCACCCTGACTACCGGTATCCGTGGTGGCTTTGCTGGTGGCGATGCTGCTAACTTCCTGCGTTCCTTACCGCCGCAGCACTTCCAGTTGGCACCGGGCTATGTACAGTCGCCGTACATTCAATACATCGGCACCCTGTTTGGTTCCATTCGTATCTACGAAGTGCCGAAGCCTATCTGCAAACAATTCCAGAAATATGGCTACGACTTCGGCCTGGACGACATCTATTTCTATGGTCGTGGCGAAGGCATTGGTAAAGCAGGCCTGGTCGCAGGTGATGCTGTGCCTGCTATTCCGTATGTCCACGAAACAAATCCAGCCCTGGTGAACCGCACCACTTTCTGGGGCAAAGCAATCAACGATGTGCATCCGCGCAACGGTGAGAACTATTTCACTCGCCTTCGCCTGACACGTTCGAAAGAAGGTGCGATTGACATGTTGAGCGGGCAAATCAACGAAAAAAAGTAGCAGTGGCGAACGTGTCAGTTTCACCAACGGCAATTGAAGTAAACGAAGGTGAAACTATCGCCGCGAGCACTTCAAAGACACGAAAAACACCCAAAAAGAAGTAAAACCAGCCCCTGAATAGGGGGCTATATGGAGGAAAAAATGGCTGATATCAAAGTAACTATTACCCCACCAAATGCGACAGATAAAACTTTCACTGTCGAATCCGATCATCCGGAAATTGTGAGAGTTGATGGAACCACATGCACCGCAGTATCTGCTGGTACTGCGGTACTAACCATCAAAACTACAGATGGAAATAAAACCGCAACGTGCACTGTAACGGTTAATGAAGCCGTAGTAAGTGTCGACTCTGTCAGCGTTGATCCGTCAACCAAAGAAGTGACGGTAGGTGACAGCTTCACGGTCGGCGAAGCCTGATAAAAGCCTCCCCATGCAAATGGGGAGGCTTCTCTCATCCGCTCGATAAAGAGGAAAAGAGCAGCATGAATAAAATTGGTTTTTCTGTTGGTCAGGCTGCGGGCGTTGCGGTAGCGGACGTTAATGCCGATGCTACTCTGACTAACACATCTGGCGGTGCTTCCGTCTTTGCCGGGCTGGTCATTTCCCGCAGAGGGGCGCCAGGTAAGGTTTTGCAGGTTACAGCAGCCAACTATCAGAGCGTGTTAGGTTCACCTCTTCACCCGCGCACCGGGGCCGCATTTGAACCATATCGCCACGTTGAACGCGCTGTAAAAGGCGGCAGCGGTTATGTGGTTCGCGTATGCGCAAAAGACATGAAAGTACCGGGCATTGCCGTTTCTGTTCAGGCCAAGTCGAAAAGCACTAAGTCTGCAAAAACTCTGCAAATTGCTCCGACCGAAGCAACGGTAAACATCGGCGATACACTGACCGTTCGTGCCGTTTCTGGTGCCACTTCTACGGTAACTTTCGCTGCAAGCGAAACACCTGAAATTTCCGGCAGTGAACTGGCTATTTTCTACATAAAGGACGGTGATGCTTCGACAAACCGCACGTTATCACTGACCCGTGAGGACGAAGAAAATGACCTGTTCACTCTGGAACTGAAAGAGACACAGACCGATGGTTCTGTAGAAACTCTGGAAAGCTACCAGGTTTCTTTCGATCCGGATGCAACGAACGATATGGGCCAGCCAGCATGGATTCCTGCGTTGTTAGAAAGTCAGTCCACCAGGCTTGGAGCTGTACTGGCTGATGGTGCCGAAGACTCCGCTCACTTGCTGACTTTCGAAGATGTAGCGTTTGAAGGCGGTACAGATGGCGATCTGTCCTCAATTGACGCTGATGATTATCTGAAAGCGTTAGAGGTTCTCGAAGCGTCAGAAGTTAATTATACCGCGCTGCTTTCTCTGGGCTGCTACGACGCATCCGTGCTGGCAAAAATCAATTCGCTGGCAGAAGACGTTCGCGTGGATATGTTCTACGACCTGAAATGTGCTCAGACTGGTGAAAACGCTATCGCAGAAGCTAAATCACATGGTTTCGGCAAATCCCACCAGGCTGCACGTTATCACTTCCCGTACTCATGCCGTGACACTTTCAGCGGTATGAATGTGGTTTACGGAATCAGTTGCGACGCATTTGTGGCAAAAGCGAAAGGCGTTGCGCTTGTGTCTGATGTAGGCGGCTGGCATTACGCCCCGGCTGGTCTGTCTCGCGCAATCATTGATCGCCAGAACATCACCAGACTCTCCGGGATTGGCACAATCGATCGTGAAGCGTATGTAACCGCTCGTATTAACCCTGTAAGCGTTGCAGCGGATGGTTCTGTCTACATCGACGACTCCCTGACGACATACAGCAAAAATAACCATCTGCGATTCCAGCACGTTTCATCACTGATGAATGCAATTGCCCGCAATTTCTATGAAGTTGCTCAGGCAATCAAGCATGAACCTGATGGCGTAACGCAGGAAAGTCTGACTAACGCACTGACAGATCTTCTGGACCGTTTTTATGCGGCTGGTGCGCTGGTTACACCACGCGATGAATCTCAAGGTTCAGACCCTTATGTGGTCAAGGTAACTCAAAAAGACATCGACTTGTGGGAAGTGGAATGGTCCGTGTGCCCAACAGGCACTGCTCGTCGAATCCTCGGCAAACCAATCCTGATGCGTTGATTTATCTTCCCCGCTGAAACGCGGGGATGAATGAGGTTTCCTAATGAAAAACTATTCTGTTGTTGATCCATTCATGCGCGCGCTATTTGCAGGCAAAACAGCCGATAACGCAGATACAGCCATACTGGAAAGCGCCAAAGATTCTGGTTGTTTTGAAAGTGGCGATAACGCCATCCTGGAAAGTGCCAAGAATGGAACCGATGGCGCGGATATCGAAGCCGCAATGATGGAAGCGGTGGAATCCCGTGCACAAAGTGACATCCGCAGTCTGGCAGCTTCAATGCTGGCGAGCTGGGTAGAAGATGGCGACCCTGAAGCGGATTCATTTGATGCGCTGGCAATCACAATGGCTGGCCTGGCCGACATTGACGAAGACACAGAACTGACCGACGAACAGGTTGACGCATATAACGACGCACTCGCGGCGTTGGCTAACGCGGCTGTGGCCCTGGGCGCTGATCAGGACGACGTCACCGAGATGATCGATGACGAAGATGACGCGGCAGCAGAACGCGTATTTGACGCACTGTCAGAAAGCGATAGCGAAATGATGGAAGAAGCCATTGCAATTTACACCGTTGCTGGTGGCAATACAGCAATGCTCGAAGCTGTAAGCAAAAAAGTCGTCCGTGATGGCAAGGTTACTATCATCCGCAAACGCCCGCGCCCGCGTCGCATGACGTCCTTACAAAAGCAGGCGCTGAAAAAAGCGCGCCTTAAGGCGCATACGTCGATAGCTAACACTCGCCGCCGGAAGTCTATCCGCATTCGCAAAAAACGCGGCCTGTAATTATGTAAGCCACCTGTAATGGTGGCCTGTTTGGGAGAAATAGCAGTGATTTGCGGCGCGATCATGGCAGACGGCATAAGCCCGCTAATGAAAGCCTACATCAAGTCAAGTGAGGATATGGTAGTCGGATATATCGGCGAAGGTTCCTCTGCCGAACTATCGTCTCTGTGGCAGTCGCCATTTGAAGATAAAGCGATGGGCAGCATGTTAGGCGCTATTAGCGAGGCTGCATCATCTCTTGCAGGCATCGTGCAGACATCATCAGGGTACACGAGTAAAAGCCGGTTCAACTCCACCCTCGTGTGGGAAGGGCAACAACCGCCGGAATTTACCCTTGTCCTGGATTTTTTAGCTACATCCAGCGCAAAAATTGAGGTGAATGACGCCATCACGACGTTGCTGAAAATGGCATCGCCAGAACTAAACGACATTACGCCTTTTGGTCGAGTCCCGGAGGCCGTAACGATAAATATCGGCAGGAACGTGATGTTAACGAACGTTGTGATCAAAAGCGTCAGCTATCAGCTTGACGCCCCGCGCACATCGGAAGGCTATTTCACCCACAACACGGTCACTCTGCAATGCAGTGGCAACACATCTATTAACCGCAGCAATATCTCATCTGTTTTTGTTTAGGAGTAATTATGGCCGGTTTTTCAAACACAAAAGCCGATCTCGCCTTCCTGAAAGCCAGATTCAACAAGAACCTGGCAGCAGGCGAAAAATTAATTGGCACTGAATACTGGATGACCATTAAGGGATACGAAAATCTGTCAGTGCTGATCCGCACTGCGCAGTTACCGGAAATGACGCGTGAAGACGTAGAAGATTACGCACCAGGCGGTATGAAGTTCAACCAACACGGTCCGCTGCGTAACTCAGGTGAATTTCAGGTTACCTGTGCGGAGACGATTGAAGGTGTTGTACTCGCTGCCGTCAAAGAGATGGTTTATCAGAAGAAATATCTGGATATCTCTTTCCAGGCTGCCGCTGAATCTAACAGCGGTGACAGCAAAGGTCTGTCACGTACTTACTCACACTGCAAAGTGTATTCCGATGCCGTTGATTTCTCATCAGAAGATGTAACGGCGGTTGTCAGACCGACCCTGCGTATTGTGTACAACTGGGTTGAGTAATACCGATCCCGCTCAAAAGAGCGGGGTTATCCCCCTCCGTCCGGAGCATCTATGACACCTTCTGAACTATTAGAAAGCGTTAAAGCGCGATTCAATCCTCTTCTTGTACGGGAAGAGGAGACACTGAAAGCATTCCTGATCAAAGCATTGACTACTTACCAGGACAGAGCGGGAGTAGTGAAGGCATTAAAGCTGGAGAAAGCAGACGGTACGGCGATCCCTGTTCCGGATGATTATCTGTCTCTGGTCCACGTCACTGACCACAACGGACTTCTGGTTTACGCCGACGAGATTGCCGGTTTTGTCGAACTTGAGCTTACCGGTTCTGAACGCTGGCCTTTCAAGATGCAATACCTTGTAAATCTCCGCGATCGCAACCTGGATGAGTGGCAAGTTCCACCTGCGATTATCGGAATGCTTGAGGAATATCTTGAAGCACTAATCAATGTCCGCAACGTTGCCCGCCAGCGAAGGGCGTCAATTGATGGCAAGTTTGATTACTCCGATCTTCCTGATGAGGCGACGCTCTACGCGCGTGTTCAGGAGATAGAAGAAAAAATGGCAGCCAACCGGGCCATTATCCCTGGTGCCACCATTTTTTAACACGGAGGGCTACGTGAGTATTTTTAGTGCTACAACGCAAACGCTAGCCAGTGCGGTATCGTTTAGCGCGAAATCGTTCACCAGCAACCTTATCAGCGACATTCTGGATAGAGCGGTGTCTGGCAGTGGCGTTAGTGGGAGCTACGGCAATGACATCGCTTACGGAAAGAACGTAGTTGCTACGGCTATGCGTATCCGCTATGCCCAGGGCTGGCAGTGGACGGTAGACGTAGACGGATTAAGCGGCTTTGATATGTTCGTTAAGGACATCACTTACAGTAGCGGGAATATTGAAACAGAAAGCAAAATCATTGGTAGCGTCGAGTTCAATAAGCCAACGCACGTAACCGCCGGACCGGTAACAATGACGGTCAGAGACACAGAAGACGGCAAAATAATGAATTGGTTCAAGGAGCGCCGCGCCCGTGTAACCAATAGCGATGGTACGCTAAACCTGCCGCCAGATTATCTCATGAATATCAGGCTATACCGCGTTACACAGGAAGGCGGGAAAGAGCTGGAAGAGGAAATGCGTGTATTTCCGACTCAGATAGGAGAGATCAGCCGCTCACGTGATCAGGTGTCCGAATTCTTGTCCTATCCGATCACGTTCCAGCGATACACATCTGCTGGTTCCGGCCTGTCCGCATTAGTCAATGGAGCTGCTGGTTTAGCAACAAGCGCACTTAAAAGCGCCGCCAGCAACGTGATCAAGTTTTGAAATGCAATATTAAAGTGCGAGAAGGAGAGGAAAGGACAAACTTGAGGGCAATTTTTACACCAGCTATTTACACCAGTGATGGCATTTTTTACACACCACAACAAAATCAATGAGTTACATTCAAAAAACACTTAACAGGTGTGCTATAAAAATAGCTATAACATACGATGCTATCTGAGGGTGATTTTTACACATTACTTATTAATCAATAAATTACAAATGATGTTAGCCGTTAAAGCTCCAACCAACTCACTAATGGTGTAAGAATTGCCCTCAATCTCCCATCTTTAAGGGCAAATCCTACACCTACAGAGAGGTGTAGAAATTGCCCTTAAGACTGCTGATAGGTGAATTTTATTTTTGTAACTCTGCCACCTTCTGTAACCTCTGAGAAAACTATTTTCATTTTTGTGTTTTTTTCGATTTCAGCTACAGCTTTTGCCAGAAAGCTTCTCTTAAATTCGGCGTACCGTTGATAGCTTTTGGGAAGACCATAACGCTCCCGCATCCATTCAACGCCAAGTATAGCGAAGCCGCTCCCATCATCCTTTCTATACTGGCATAAGGACTCATAAAGCCGCATAGAATAAGGGTTTGTCAGGCGAGACACTTCAGTAAAATTCAGCCTCGTGAACCTCTTATCAAGCAGAGTAAAAAACGGCATGAGATATGGATTCAGATGAATAATGTAAGTCCCCCGGCGTGGTGAGTAAGCATCCTTAATCATCCAGGGATAAGACTCATAACTGTCTTCTGATTCGGTTGATTCATCAGGGTTATATATCGTGACTTTCTTCTCACTAAGTCCGGAGATAGCTTTACGAATATCCTTGCTGGCTTCAGCAGAGGGCAAATTATACATCTCTGCATATTCGTTGACCGTCAACTCACAGGCTCCTGAACCAAGAACGCCATCCTTAGAAGCATAGCGAAGTCTTCCCACCACAATAAACAACAGTCGCTTTTGGTCGCGTGTCAGGTGATAAGCCGCCTCTGTGATCTCATTGGCCTGCGCCAAGCTACGGCTAATTGGTGTCGCTGATTCAATCAGACTGACGGCTTTTGCCGTTAATTCCGCTCTGTTCATAACCCTGTGTGATCCTTCAAATGGTGAGGGCAATTTTTACATCACTTTGAGGGCAATTACTACACCTTTTGAGGGCAAATCTTACACCTGCTGAGGGCAAATCTTACACCTCAATAGCTTAATTGAGGGCAAATCTTACACCTTGGTCCTCTACAAGCCCCGCCACACCTGACCTCCGCGATGCCTAAAAAGGATCTAAAAAGGATTAAAAAGAGAAAAAGGTTTATAAAAATACTCTGTGGATATGTGAATTGCGTCACTTAAGGTGTAAAAATCACCCTCAATAGTTGCTGTTCGATCGACAAAGATCCTTATTCAATACTCCCACAAATCACACACTCCCTATCCTCTGAAAAACTAACTGAACCTAGCTTTCGGAGGAATCCTTGAACATTCCCAAATTCCCATTGCCTTCACAGCCTGAAATGGAAATTCAGTTTCATGCACCTACTGTGAAAGATGCCCTGAAATATTCAGACATCAATCCGGCAGAAGACGAGGCAACCACAACAGAATACCTCAATGCCATGCAAGACGGCGAAATTAACGACAGCTCAAACTGGACAGTTCAGGATCGCAGAACCGCACTTTGGTGGATCTTTGTCAATTCCAGACCAGATGCCGTAATGACTTACTCATACGAGTGTGGTCACTGTGGAAGCGTTCATCACGCAGATATTAACCTTTCCGACCTTGCCGAAACGGTAGAAATCCTGACTGTTCCGCCGTTTATTAAAACTATGGTCCCAATAAACGGAGTACCAACCGAGTGGACGCTTAAACCACTAACAGGGAAAGGCGCTGAATTGCTTGAGCGTATGCGCGCCACTCTGCCTGATATGAAAACTCCAGAGTACAGTGCTAAGGTTGCTCGTCTCCGCATAGCTGAGTTGGCCTTGTGTACATCTCTGAACGACGATCCAGAAGACTTCACACAAGCTGCAAACAGACGATTCGATATCATTGAAAACATGGCACTGGAAACCGAGTTTACCCCTCTGGTAGCTCGCATTCAGCTCATGCAGAAAGACCTTCGCCACGGCTTAAAAATGGCTATTGAACGAGGCACAAGCCGCCTGATCCTACCGCCACAACGTTGCAAAAACGCTAAGGAGGGTGCAGACGTGACTACCACGCTGTACGCCCCATTTCTCAATAGAGAGTTTATCCCATCAATTAGATCTGAATGGATGGCTAACCATTATCAATAACCTGACGTTATACGGCTACCAGCCAGTTAGTGACGTTGAACAATTACCGCAGTGGCGGGCACTCCATATGGAAAAAGCACTGGAAGAGAAATACAAAGCCCACGCCAAAAAAACAGGGTGATCACCGCCGATGTAAGTGAGGTTATTTTGAACGATAAAAAAGACCGAATAGCGATAATCGACGCAATACAAACGGCAAACGCGAAAGAGCTAGCTGCGCTTTCAGAAATAAAAAAAGCACTTGAGTCTTACGGACGCAATCCTGATACCAGCGACGCACCACAAGGACGCGTAAGTCGTCGCCTGGCCCGAACAGGGAAAGCAGGGGCGCAACGCAACAGTTTCACACAGGGGCCGTATAAAGACCGGCTCCCTGCCAAGAAACAGAGATTACGTATAAACAACGCTAGCGAGATAGATAATCCGCAAAAAGCAGCAGCAGATCACCGCACCGCTCATTCGGAATCAAAAACAGCACCGCTGGCTGAAGGCAAAGCCACGAAGTCATCACCTGAGCGCATTCAGTCGCTCACTTCTGACATTCAGCCTGCAAGGCAAGAACAACCAGTTAGAGAAAACCAGAGTATCGCTGGTGCACCGTTACGGGATAGCAACGGACGATTTGCCTCTCAGAAAAAAAACGAGGATCTCGCACGCCAGAATGAGCTACGCGCACAGGCAAAACTACAGGTTGGGTTCCTGCGAAAACTCGGTTCCATTATGGGGGTTGATGGTTCAGGGAAAGTCGACGATGGAGCTGTAACCGATGCTGCTGGGGTAGGTGCTGGTGGTCCACTATGGATGGCAGCACGGGGCGTATTTGATATCAGCCGCGAGATTACTGGTAAGGCTAAATCATTGAAAGAATGGATAGATAATGGCAACGACAAGGCGGCTGGCGCACCGGTGGTCGCAAAATCCCCCGCCATTACTTACCCGGCACCTGACAATGAAAGGAAGACTCCAGATAACGCGCCCGGTTCAGCAAAGGCATTTACTGAAGCCGTTAAAGAAAAATCTGTACGTGCGATCGAAGAACAAACGAAAGTTCTTCAACGCAACGACAGCCAGATAATTGATGAGCTGGAAACTGTATCCGAAGAGATCCGGAAACTACGAAAGTCGCAGGAGAGTGGGCTAAAACTGAGCGACCTCCTCGGCGGTGGCGGATTACGTACCAAAATATCCCCTACACGCGGTCGTAGCAGTGCACGTGGTGGCAACACGGGCCGCACTGGAGACAGTAAAGAAAACAAGGGCAAGAAGGGAAAAAACACCAGCAAACCTACTGAGACGGGCAGGAGTCAGGAAGGCAAAGAGGGGAAAAAAAATCAGCCAGGCAAAAACAACAGTGCGGGCGAGGAAAAAAATCGGACAAAAAATGCTGGTGGGAACGAGGGTAGTACCTCACCAAAATCATCGGGTGATAAATCTTCAGTTAAAACCAGAGCAGGTAAGGTCACTGAAGAAAGTGTAGCCAAAACGGTGACTGGTGGAGCGGCAGGGAAAGACGCTGGTAAAGCGGCAACTTCCGCTGGGGAAAGCCTTACCAGGAAAGAGGCGGGTAAGGTTGCCGTTGCCACTGGTGAAAACATCGCGAAAAAAGAAGCTGGAAAAGTGGCTCTCAAAGCTGCCGGAGGTGTTGCCGCAAGGGCCGGATTCAGGGCGATTCCAGTCATCGGCCAGGTGGCTATGGTTGGTTATGATGCCGTAGACGGCTACAGCGACACAGAAGCGCAGAGGGCGACTTATAACCTGAAGGAAGGGCAGGACGTTACAACACAGCAAAAGAGCGCCTACGCCGCTGCTAACGTCCTGGATATGGGCGGTCTGGTGACGGGAGCGGCTAACCTCATTGGCGAGGGGATGTCCGCGCTAGGCTTTGAAGGTGTCGGACAAAAACTTCAGAGTCTTGATACCAGCAATATCGCTCGCGGCATAAATAGTTCTATCGACGCGTCGAAGAACGCATTCAGCAGCCTAAAAGAATCGTTCTCATCAAGCAGCGAAGGCACTGCGCAGGTTAAGAAAGCCGTTGAAGATGGCACCAAGCAAACGGTAGCCGCAATTAATGATCTGGCCCGACAGCTACAGGGCGGGCGCAGAGGTGAGGATGGCGTGGGTGAACACGGCTACAAATCGCCAGACGAATTTAAAGCGCCTGAAAAAAATACAATAACGGCTGATCTGAATATAGGCGGAAGCAACGCCAAGAACAGGAATTACCGGAATAACAACCTGGGGAACCTGGTTTTTGCAAATCAGGAGGGGGCGGTACTGGAAGCGCCGAACGCGAAAGGCGAACAGCGTTTTGCGCGGTTTAATACGCCCGAAGAAGGGATTCGGGCATTGGCAAACCAGGTATCGAGTTATTACAACGGTACAAGTGCTGCCGCCGGGTATCAGAAGCTGCAAACAGTATCCAGCATCATTTCAAAATGGGCACCACCAACAGAGAACAACACCAATCAGTACATTGAAAACGTCAGCAAATATCTCGGGGTATCCCCCAACGATAAAATAGACGTTAGCAACCCTGAAGTTATGACGCACCTTGTTCGCGCCATTGCGACGAAGGAGGGGGGTAACCCGGCGGTTAACAACAATTTCATCAAAACAGCTCTTGGTTCATTCAACGCTAAAACTGGGCGTTGGGAAGGGCAATTCAATGATGAAACGCTGGAACACATTAATAAAATCCAGAAGGAAAAGGGCGGTCCTCTAATCGCTCGCAACTCCCAATATAGTGTCGGTAGCAAAGTCAAATACGCCAACGGCTCATCTTCTGCTATTCCTGCGTCAAGCGTAGCCCAGGCTGTAATGCCTAGCCCTACTGACGTGGTTCAACACGCACAGGCAGCTAAAAAACCGAAGGCAGCTCAACAGGAAAATGCCCAGGCGATCAGCCACGCGAAAGCTAGTGGCAATTCTTCCGCCGCAGCCGGATTGACGGAGCGGTTAATGAGTGCAGACGGTGTTGGGGGCGTCATCGCCGGGATAGTTGGGGGAGATCCCAATATGGGGCTAAATCTCGGCCCTGTCAGTTCTCCGGAAGAGATGTCCTCGTTAGCAGCAAAAGCCAAGCAATTGGATAAGTTTCTTGTTGAAAAAATATCCAGAGCAACGGGCAAAAACTTTAGTTTCCAGAAGGCGGAACAGATCGCCGATATCACTACGGCTATACAGCAAAAGCGCAACGTTAACCGCGATACAGAAACCATTGGCCTGCTTCCGGAGAGTCCGGCAACCATCAGCGAGAAGCGTGCCACATCGACACCGGCGGGTGTGCAGATGTACGACAACGGCTACAAGGTGGTTGAAGGTGAGGACAGGGGCTTCTTTGGCTCGCTATTTGATTCAACTGTGTCAGGGCTTAACCAGGTAGGCTCCGCCGTCCTCCCCGCCGTTGGAGATAACCTCTCGCGACTTGTGGGCGGTATTGATAGCACCGGAATGTTAAATGACTTTGTATTGCAGTCCTCTGGACAGAATACCGATGTTGCTCGCGCTATTAGTCCGTTAACAAGGAGTGTTGGCGGTTGGCTGAATGGTGGCATACAGAAAACGGCGGATACGATCAGGGACACAACTGGCGCAATCAATCAAAGCCTGTTTGCTTCGGGCGTGGCTGCTAAAGAACCGTTCCTTGCAATGCCTCCGCAGCTACCAATCGTCACGGACCTCGCACGAAGCGGAATAAGGCAGATGCTAACAACAGATACCGCAAATAACGATCCGGCTATGTTGAAAGCACTGGAGAACGTTTATTCCGTTCTCAAAGAGATTCTTGGCGTAAGCAAAGACAACCGAAAAGGCGATCAGGACAAAGTTGTGAACACATCACAACCACAACCTCGTCAGCGTGCCAGCACGACTATCAATGACCCATCTCTTGACAAATTACTGGAGGATTAAGACCGATGCTTTATGAGATTGATGCCCGCCTTCAGACAAACGAGAGCGGGGTGGTGATCGCTGAAGGCGACACAAACGCCTGGATAGCCCGACTCGATGAATGGCTACGGACACCAAATGGCAGCGTTTACGGATTGCCGTCATGGGGGAATCCGATGGAGGAGTTCAAACACGAACCCTTCGGTTCTGATACGTCACACATTGTTGAAGTGGCGATTGAAGCGCGAATGATGACGAAGCTACAGCAGGACTTACCAGGGCTTGGACTCCAGGCGATCCGCTGCGCGACTGTCTCTGAAGACCAGTTACTAATTAGCTTCCAGGCAAAAGGAGGCACCGTGAATGTTGTTATGCAGAAAGATAGCGGAGATACAGCGTGAGTATTACCGAATTACTGGACAAGTTTAATGCCAAGCTGAACGAAAACCCCTGGTGGGCGCGATTTGTAAACAGCCAGTTTATTCAAATGCAGTCCGTTTTGGGCGCGCAGATTGTTTATATTGCGCGTACATTTGCAAGCCGTGCACTTACAGAAGGATTCATTTCCACCGCGACGCGTAGAGCAAGTATTCTCGCGGCAGCGGAAGACCGTGGCTATGTCGGTCGTTTGGTCGATGCGTCATACGGCACTGTTTCCATCACCAACAAAACCGACAGGGATATTACTCTACCCGGAGGGGCTGAATTACTGACAAGTGACCAGACACCAATTGCAACCAGCAGTAGTGTTGTTATCCCTGCTGGTGAAACAGTACCCGGCATAGAAGTAAAACAGCATGAAGCAGTCAGCGTAACGTTCGACGTGGTGCAAGAAACACCATTCTTGACGCTGTTACTTTCCCGTGAGTTAACAGCAGAAGTCGCCAGCCTGGAAGTTGTCGTGATAACTAATGGTGTCGAGGAAAAATGGACACATAACCCCCTGTTCCGCATGTCCAGGGATAACAGTAAACATTATGTGTTGGTTTATAAGCCGACAGAACAGATCGGCGTGCGCTTCGGTGATGGATCAATGGGGATGATGCCAGCGGCAGGGAGTCAGGTACGCATTGACATTATGGCAAGCCTCGGTGATTACACGCTGGCTGAAGGCCAGAAACTTGAACCAGCAGGGAACATCTCCGGGTATGTCGAATCACTGGAAGTAAAAACCGATTCGATCATTTCTGGCGGTGGTGGCATGGAAACTACCGAGGAAACCCGAAACAGGGCGCAGTATTATGTGGCCTACGATGAGCAGGTTGTTTGGGGCGGTGATTACCGCCAGTTCATTCAGAACGTGGTCAGTGGCACGTCATGGCTTAACGTGTGGGGGGAGGCGCTACAGGAGAAAATAACGGGCTTTGATGTGCGTAATATCAACAAAATTTTCTTTTGTGGGCATAAGCCCGGCGTAACACAGGAAGCTCTGAAAACAGAGATATTATCAGCCCTTGAGAGTATCCCTAATGAGCTGAATAAGAAGTTCGAATACGTCGCCACCAATGAACAGCCGTTCAACATCAAATTTACCGGTATCGTAAAAAAGAGTGTGCTGGTGGATGACGCGCTAACTGCAATTAAAGCGGCACTGGAGGAGAACTTCGGTAAAGACTCCATGTCATTTAACCAGCTATTGCAGAGTGATGACGACTCACAGCAATGTTATGCACAGGTCAAAGTAAAAGATATCTGGCGAGTAATCGAATCGCTGGATATGTTCCTGTCTTATGACGTGGCTACGCAGAACATGAAAGAAGCAGTGTACTTTAATGATTTTGTTTATCTGGACGTGGAATCATCAACGTTCAGCATAACCTATCCGTAAGAGGTCACAATGCAGAATAACTGGCTAAAAGAGCGTCTGACGCAATTTAAACAGGATTCTAAATTGTGGGCCGCCTTTGTTGATACGATTCAGGACGTGTGGAATGAATCGGTTGAACCTATTCTCACGCGAATAAGCAACCGTAAATCGTTTTTCACAATGGCAAGCGAGGATATGGACACTCGCATTGCTGAATATGGTCGTTTCTTTGTTATCACAGAAACGGACAAAACACGCAGGCCAATGCTATTAGCTCAACGACTGGATGAGGTGCACTTCAAAGGAACAGTAAGGCCGATAGAGCAAACGTTCTGGCGTGAATTTGGCACAATCCCCGTCTCATGGGAACCTTTGTATGCGCCTGTCGATACAGAAAAACATCCCTATGGTTCATTCTTCGCGACTGCAAATGAAATACCGACTGCTCAGGCACAATATGGTGAGTTTTTCCTGACATCCAGAGGGCTGGTTGTCGTCAACCAAAATAAGCTGTATCGAGCTTATGATAGCGATGACAGAGACGTTGCTGTACAGAAGCTACTTGCTGATTTTGATACGGTTATAGCGCCGCTATTGCCATTGCATATCGTGTTTGATGGTGTTTCTTTCCAGTTGAGCGCAACATTGCCGGAAATGGCGGAGATCCTGAATTGCTTATCTGCGGAAGTGTCCTTTATTGAGGGGGTGTACACGACGCAAGAGATGGTCGATGAACTATCTATTAGCGATACGATCATTCAATTAGACGGCATCCAGTTCGCAGGAAGGCCAGACCGGACGACGGAAAGAGTGCTTCATCTCGATGAACTCCCGCTCGACGCCTGGGCGCTGGATTATAATTTTGCACCTTAGCAAACCAGGCCCCACCAACCTGGGTGGGGCCATTTCTCAAAACAAAAGACCACTGGAAATCACAAACTGAACATACTGCCCTTCGATTTATTGCTTGTTAAAGGGGCTATGTTCGTATGGCTGAAACTTTAAAATCCCAAAGCGATTCAAGTATTTACAAGGCGCAACTCCTTTCTTACTACTACTCTCGCCGTGCAGAGTCTGCAATCGGCAGGGGTGAGCGTTTTGTTATGACAAAGGCTTATTGGTGCAAGTCCGATCTTGTGACGGTAAATAGTGCTGGTGGCTGGACTATTTCTGATATTCCGCTCGACTTCAAGTTAAGTGATGCACAGCATTTTGCTGAATCCAATCTCATTCTTTCCAGCCTCGATGGTGTCATTACGATTAATGCCGCTTTTCCACAAGAAACGATGCCGGACGATACACCTTACGATTTCAATACGCTGGTTCTCGTAGATGCAGAGGATCAGGCTTTTGGGGTTGTTTGTACTCAACAGGACACCTTATTCAAAGGTAAGCGATACAGCTTGCTCATGACCATTGAACAGGTCGAGGGATAATTATGTGCGCAGATAAAGTAAAGAATATTGTCACCTTATCTTCGGACATTTCCGCTCCACTAATTGCAGACATGCAATACTTTGAGCTGTATAGCACCGAAGCTCTAAACAGGAAGATGAAAAATATCGTTCTGCCCGGAGTGTACTGTGGGTTTGAACCGGTGCCAGGGGATGGTCTGTTTGTGCGTATTACATCCGAGAAAACAGAGGGAAGAGGGGCGGCTTCAATTGACGCGGGTAAATGTCAGATATCCGTGCAGCAAGTCAGTGATGTTCTTGTTCCTGTAGAAGCTGGTGTAACGACAATCATCGTTCTTGAAGCTAATTACGAACATGGAGTGAAAACCAGCCAGGTAGATAGCTCATCGGATATTAGCGCAGCGAGAATTATTGCTCTCGTTGATGAGGAAATAGCATCTAACCAGATTGAGCTATGCCGCGTGATCGTGCCTGACAATGCTCAAGCCGTTACCGCAGATATGATTAGCACTGAATATCGTGCTAATCGTGCTGTTGGTGTTGAGTTTTCCAGTGCTTTGGATAGTGACGAAGAATATAAAGCCGCAACACCTCTTGCTATCAGCACGTTAAACAAACTAAAAGCTCCGGTTGATAGCCCGGAGTTTATTGGTATACCTAAATCTCCAACTCCGGAACAAGGTACAAACAGTACACAAATCGCAAACACTGCCTTTGTTCAGGCCGCAATAACCGCCCTTATTGATGGTTCTCCTTCAGCGTTGGATACGCTGAAAAAAATTGCAGATGCAATTAACAATGATCCTCAGTTTAGCCAGACGATTAATGCTGCTTTAGCTCTTAAAGCACCGTTATTAAGCCCGGCATTTACAGGGGTGCCAACAGCGCCTACAGCGTCACAAGGTACGAACAACACTCAGATTGCAACAACCGCTTATGTTCGTGCCGCTATTTCTGCATTGGTCGGCTCATCACCAGAAGCTCTTGATACTCTTAATGAGCTTGCTGCGGCGCTGGGCAATGACCCGAACTTTGCGGCTACAATGACAAATGCCCTGGCAGGTAAGCAGCCTCTCGACGCAACCTTAACCGCGCTCGCTGACCTGGCGACGGGGGCAAATAAATTACCGTACTTTACCGGAACAGACACTGTAGCCCAGACTGATTTAACGTCAGTCGGTCGCGATATTCTTGCTAAAACAAGCACACTGGCTGTTATCCAATACCTTGGTTTAAGAGAACTCGGAACCAGCGGAGAAAAGCTCCCCCTGTTGAGCACAGCTAATACCTGGAGTGCACGCCAGACTTTCAGCGCGGGGATCACTGGTACGCTGACCGGGAACGCCGATACTGCGACGAAATTAAAAACAGCCAGAAAGATTAACGGTGTGGCATTTGATGGGTCGGCAGATATTACTCTGACCCCTGAAGATCTTGGCTTAACGGATATTGCTTCTCAAGCTGGTAACGCAGTTCAGCGTTCTGGCGACACAATGGGGGGGCAGCTAAAAATTGGCACAATAAATGCCCTTCGAATATTTAACCAGGACTTTGGCCTTATCTTCAGGAGATCCGAGGAATATCTTCATCTTATCCCGACAAATGAAGGTGAGGGAGAAAATGGTGACATCGGCCCATTAAGACCTTTTGCTATAAATTTAAGAACCGGGTTGGTGTCCATCGGTAATGGGGTAACAGTTAGTGGTGGCATTACAGGTAATTTGACGGGAAACGCAGATACTGCGACAAAGCTCAAGACGGCACGCACAATCGGCGGAGTGTCATTTGATGGCAGCGCCAATATCGACCTGCCAGGCGTGAATAAAACAGGTAATCAGAGCACTACCGGCAATGCTGCAACCGCAACGAAACTTCAGACGGCACGCACAATCGGCGGAGTGTCATTTGATGGCAGCGCCAATATCAACCTGCCGGGTGTGAACATTGCCGGTAACCAGAACACAACAGGTAATGCTGCAACCGCTACAAAACTGCAAACAGCCCGCACAATCAACGGTGTTAATTTTGATGGTTCTGCGAACATTTCGATACCAACAATTACGTCCAGAGGGCGTGTTACTGCGCTCACCGGTACAACGCAAGGTGCTGCTGCTGGATTGCAGATGTATGAGGCGTACAACAACGGCTATCCTTCTGCTTACGGGAATGTGCTTCATCTTAAGGGCGCAACGGCAGTTGGTGAAGGCGAGTTGTTCATAGGCTGGAGCGGTACAAGTGGCGCTCATGCTCCGGCTTTTATTCGCTCTCGCAGAGATTCAACAGATGCAGCATGGTCTGATTGGGCGCAGGTCTACACATCGAAGGATTCCATCCCTGGTGTAAATACAACAGGCAACCAGAACACAACCGGAAACGCGGCGTCTGCAACGAAATTACAAACGGCAAGAACCATTGGTGGCGTTTCATTTAATGGCACCGCAAACATCGACCTGCCAGGTGTGAATAAAACAGGTAATCAGAGCACTACTGGCAATGCCGCAACTGCAACAAAACTGCAAACAGCACGCACAATAGGCGGGGTTTCGTTTGATGGCACCGCAAACATCAATCTTCCGGGCGTCAATATTGCCGGGAATCAAAATACAACTGGTAATGCAGCTACAGCGACAAAGTTAAAAACAGCCAGGAAAATAAGTGGCGTGGCTTTTGATGGTTCCGCAGATATCACATTAACGGCAAGTCATGTTGGTGCGTTAGCAACAACAGGTGGTACTGTTACCGGTGAAATTATATCCAGCAGCCAAAATGCTATACGCCTAACTTATAATAATAACTATGGATTCCTAATAACTAATACTGGATATAGTTTCCAGATATCAACCACTGGGCAAAATGTTAATGGTGATGTCGTTTACACTCCATTAAAGATAGATGGCGGTGATGGTCGCGTAGAATTAGGACGTGCTGATGGTCATGTAAGGGTTATGGGGAATTTATCTGCCGCTGGTCAGATTACCCCTGGTAACTATAGTAATTTCAACACGAAATATCAGGCTAAAAACACTGCATATGCCAACATTCATGGATGGCATAAGGATACATCAACTAAGGTGATGATGCAGTGGGGGTTTATAACAAATTTAACTCCAGGAAGCGTGGTTAACTTTCCGACTACTTTTCCTGAGGCGTGTGCGGTAGTTGTGATTTCGCCTCACAGCGGGAATGCTGTCAATTCAATTCTTTATACATACAACCACTCAGTCACTGGTTTTACAGTGAAAAGTAGCTCCACTGATAAAATATATGCACAGTATGTTGCTTATGGTTATTAAAAATATAGTTAATTAGAATGAAGGTGCTTAAATGGCAAAGTATTACAGCAAAGAGACTGGTGGTTTCTACGACGACAGACTAAAAGAAGATTACGATAAAAACGGTTCATGGCCGTCCGATACTGTACATATACCTGATGACTTATATGATGAATTGTTATCAGGGTATGGCAATGGGAAAATAATAATTGCAAATGGCGATGGTTATCCAATGTTATCTGACCCACAACCTATGAGCTTAGAGGATAGAGTCAGCATTGCTGAAAACACCAAAAGTAGTCTTATCAATGATGTGAGCATAAAAATATCAACGCTTCAGGATGCTGTTGATATGGATATTGCCACTGATGAGGAAATAGAAATGTTGACAAAGTTAAAGAGGTATAGAGTTCTTCTTAATAGAGTTGACACTTCTGTTGATGCAGATATCTCATGGCCTGAGATGCCTGCATAAACAATCATAACAATCCAATCAGCACTGCTTTTTTGATATTTCAAGCCCTCTTTTGTTGAGGGCTTTATTAGTGAGTGCTTTTGTGACCTTTTTTAGTAATACAATCCTTTGGTACAAAAAAGCCGCCGTCCAGTCAATGACGGCGGGCAAAATGAACACTCAGTTAGTGGTATCTGAGAGGGAGGCATTATATTCACTGAATGACGCTTGTGAAGACTCACATGTCATCATTTTGTCCTCAAGAATCAGCTCACATCTTGCGCATTCAAGCGTATTTCTCTTTAAAGCCGTGTTTGGACCATTTTGTTGATACGCGAATTTGGCATCCTCCACGCTCTGAGTGACGAGGTTTACGGACCACCGGGCCATCATATGCATCCATTTTGTGTGAATGGCATTTAGTCGGGAAATAACAAACTGGATAAGTTGAAGCCGCGTTAAACGTCATTTCTGGAGGGGTATGTTTGCAGATTATGAAAATCTGGCTGTAGCAGTCATAACATCCCTGCTGAGTGGAACCGGCGTATTCCTTCTCGGAGTTAGAGACGGGCGCATTTCTGCGTCACTGCTCAACCTCGCGAGTGAATTGTTTACTGCGGTAACTGCCGGGCTTGCGGGGTTTTGGGTGGCTGATAGCTATGAATGGCCGGAAGGCATCATTTACTGCGTTGTTCTGATTGCCAGTAACAACGGAAGTGAAATTTTACAGGGCTTGAAGTCCAGAGCTAGTAACGTCTTGAATCTCTTAAGCGTAATAGCGAGTGGGGGAAAAGGTGGAGAGAAGTAATGGGTGACTTTGGAAATTATTTCATTTTTATCATGGCATTTGTTGCCGTTATTGACCGTTTCTTATTTCGTCGCAAGAGTGTTGATATTTTGAGCATTGGCGAAGCTGTAGTGAAAGAGTCTGCTATAGCGTTTCCTGTGTCGCTTCGCGTTAAACGAAGCTGGGTAAGCAATGCACAAATCGAATATTGGTTGCAGGACTTGAAAAATCCATCTGTGGTTATTTCGGGGAAAACCAGACCAGTTGACGCATCAAAACGCGGTGAGAGAGAAGAATATTTGCTCATCGACACGAAATATCTTGAGCCAGCGAAGTGGGATCTAAAGGTCACATTGACTAACGGTAATTGCCGCCTGAATCCGCTTTATCGCATTTTCCCTATCAATGACTGCATAGAACGTCAGTTTATGATTGAAAAGTGTGAAGGAGACTGGAATGTCAAATAAGTCTAATTATGTTCTTCTTAATTATGATGAGTTAAACGAAAAGGGGCTGGCAAAACTCGTCAAAGAAATCGATAAAGGAGGCTACAAGATAGCGAGGGTGATCCCCGCCAGTAATGGCAGGAAGAAAGACGGGATCATGACGCGCACGTTTACCCTTATCGGAATCGATGAGCAGACGATGGACGTTCAGGTTAATGATACTGGTGATATTTCTGGTGTAAAACTGAACGGAAAAATTGTTCCTTTCAAGCCAGTTAAAACGCTGATGGCTTTAGGGCAATCACTGGCTGCTTTATTTAATAAAGGCGCATCATCATTTCAGAAATCATTGGCGCGTAAGTTAGCTCGTGCGGCGAAAGATATTGATGATGGGAATAAGAAAATAAAAGGCGTTAAGTCCAATGCGCAGAAACTAGCAGAGGCAAAGGAATCTCGCGATGCGATCCGCGAGGATATTGAAAGGGCCAAAGAAAAATTAAATCAGGTGCAAGGTAATTCAGACCGCGCAACAAGAGAAACTGAAATCATTAGAACCGAGATGGCGCAGGAACTGGCGAAAACTCGCGTATTGAAAGAAGAAATAGCGCGCCTGGAGGAAGATGCATGATAAAGAAACCTATTCGAATAAATATCCAGTCCACTTTTGCAGATACGCTCACTGGATATACGCCTAATCGTTGGGTGGCGGAAGATATCACCGAGGATGATTTACTTATCGAGCCTGCGACGCTGGAAGATATCGAGCTGGCCTATATGGGCAACGAAATTTTGGTAACTACCAATGAGGCAATGTTCGAAGCTATAACCACAACAAAATTGCGGTTAGCGCAAACAATGCGAGCATTTGTCCGGGCGCTTAATCGCGGCCTGAATGGCACTGACATTGCTGCGGGTACGGATGAGGCAGGTGAATATGAAGACGGACGTAATAGTATCGGTGGGGCAATCATTGGGCGCGTGCGCCGGGTTGCTAATATCCCTGTTGTAACAGCACAAATACCTCTAACCGATGGACAAACGACAAGCATAATTTTCCATTCTCCAACCGCAGACGGCACAAGAATTAAAGGGGATGACGAGCTGGTTGCGTTTCAGTTTCTTCTTAACAAAAGAAACGTTACGCATGTTGTTGCGCCAATCGGTGGGCGTGATGTATCTCTGAGCCAGGTGTGTCAGGCGCTTTCTAACCTCATTGAGCGTAACAGTGCAAAATTCAAAAAAGCAAAGGAGCGCCAGGACAAAATGAAGGCTGATATTGAGGGGTATCTCAATGAAGCCGACAAGCTGGCAGAAGAACGTTCTGTGCTGATTGAGCAGGTTGAAGACGCACAGCGGGGGCTGGCAGAGAAACGCTCAACACTCAATGATATGCAGAATAAATTAGACGCACAAAAAGCCCTTAACGCGGAATTGCAGGCTAAACGCGATAATTTATTGTCAGCTAAGAGCCAAGGAACTAAAGAGCGTGCCTTCAATGATCAACTGCGACACATAAAACATAATCTTGCTACAGAAGGCCAAACAACGCTGGATAATGGTGCTGTAGTTAAGTATGTCACGTCAGGCAGTGATAGCTTTGTCACGATTGAGGCACCAGAAGGCAATTTCAGTATTGATGTCAGTGCTGTTAAAGGTGGGAGTTCAGCGGACGCTGCAACCAAATTACTTAAAGCCTATCGTGAACATAATGCTGATCAATACAAAGTGGATGTGTTGCCGGGCCAGCCTGAGCCAACTGATCAGCCGCAGCCTGAACAGGAGCCACAACCAGCATCACATCCTGATCCCCTGGAGGTTGGTAAATATCGCTATGCGCTCCAATCTCGCCCGGCGGGTGTTGGTGCGGTTCCTGAAGGAAATAAAGCTGTACTTGACCGTCCTGATCAGGCTGATCCGTATTACGAATATGCTCGTCACGGAATCATTACGTATGACCGCAAACTGACAGACGAAGAAGTCAGTCAGTACGAGTTGCTATATCTCCCTGGTGACGATGAATTGAAAGAGATTGCAGGCGAATTGGTTGCGTCCAGTATGTCGAACCATATTGATGGCTATGTTGATCTGTTTGGAAGCGACTTGAAAACCTTTAAGGCGCAGATAAAAATCCTCTTCCGCAAAGCATTTCCTAACGTCGCTTATCCACTTGGAGATGGGGAGAACCTTTTTATAATGGATATCTATGACGCGCTTCAGAATCAATCAGAAGTAGTCGAAGCTGAACAGACATTAGATCAGGCACCGGAAGCAGTACAAGAACCAGAACCTGAGTCTGAACCTGAATCCCCCCAAGAGTCTGATACAGGTTCAGATGGGCCAGTAGTTAGTGAGGCTGATCAGGAGGCGGACAGTGCGCTGGAATATCTGAAATCCGTGCCGTTGCAGTTTACGTCCCGTGATTTGACGGTGATTAGAGCGGAGTTTGATCGCATTCAGGAGGCAGCTAATGTTCTTATCAACGCAGGTCGATATGATGAGAACGAGTCACTTGTTGGTGCGGCAGCCGATCACCTGATCAACATTCTGGCAGAGATACAACAAGGGGGCGTGTGGTGAAAATATCAGTAACGGAGCGCCTTAGCTTAGGCAAAGAACTGTCTGAGCTGATGTCAGCGCAAAAAAGCGCGACTGCGGTACAACGTGTCACTATTGGCGTGCGGATAGTTGAAGTGATGATGAAGCTGGGGCTTGGTTCATCGAATAATCCAGCACAACAGCAAGAAGAGGAAGTGCAACCGGCGGCACAAGAAACGCCTAAAATTGTTGCTGACTTCCTTAGTGGTGCATTTACTAAATCATCACAAATGGAGTTCATCGATGCTTTGAGAGGCATATCTCAATATATTGGTGAATTTTTGACACTCGACCAGGCCAAAGAACAGACCGTAAACTGGGTTTCAGCTAACGGGTATGCAGCGTAAAAGAGAGGGGCAGAATGCCCCTTTCTTCTTAAAATAGTCACCGAAATAACACACTTTTTACACTGCCTTTTTTACAGAAAGGTGGTTAATTGTGACTCAAAACGTAACATCAGCACTTCTGGCCGCAGCGAACATTGAGGGGGTTATCGCTGTGGTGTCATCTCTTGAAAAGCAAGAGACGAAGTTGGGGCGTAGCAGCTATGTCGTCACCAGCAAAGGCGACGAAGTTAAAACAGCGTTCAAGGTTATTGATGCCAAAAAGCTCATCATTTCTAACAACCTGGACGGAAGTATAAATCCGTCATTTCCGGAGGAACTCCAGCCTCGCGATCGCACCCGACTGTCAAGTAAGCTCCAGGTTAACCGTATCGCCGCCAATTTACGCCCGGCACAGCTCACTGATTCGGGTATGAGTAGTCATGGTTCCCCGATTGTTGGTCCGGATAATGTCGTTGAGTCTGGTAATGGTCGAAGCATGGGAATCTGGCGTGCTTATGAACAAGGACAGGCTGAAGATTACCGACAATATCTTATCGATCACGCTAAAGAGTTTGGCCTTAATCCCGAAGACGTCAGGGCAATGGTGATGCCTGTACTGGTTCGCGAGCGCCTCACTGACGTTGATCGTGCTCAATTTGCACGCGACTCAAACATCAGCGATCTGCAAGAGATGGCTGCAAGTGAGAAAGCGTATGCGGATGCGCAATTTCTCACTGAGAGCGTCATGGCGCTATTTAATCCTTCAGATGATGGAAATCTACTGGCGCGGTCCAATGATGCGTTTATTCGTGCGTTTTTGCACGAAATAGGCGATACCGCGACGGCAGGTTTGCTTACAGCCGATGGACGTCCAACGAAACAGCTTATCGATCGCATTCAGAATGCGATTTTTGCCAAAGCCTATAAGGATGAGCGACTTGTTCGGCTTGTGGCGGAAGAACCGGATCCGGAAATGCGCAATATCCTGACCGCGCTTAATACAGCAGCCAGTGACTTTGCGCAAATGCAGTCGATTTCTGGCGATGCACATCATGATGCTGTAACTGGTCTGGTTGATGGTATAGAGCAGGTGAACGGTCTGGATAAACAGGCTATAGCAGCACTCCAGGACGCGATTAACCTTGTTCGTGAAGCCAAAGACAACGGTCAGGCAGTGGAAGAGGTGATAGCCCAGCGCGGACTCTTCGGTGATAGCACGCCGGAAGCTGAGGCGTTGGCGCTATTCATCGTGGCAAATAATCGAAGCGCGAAGCGCATGGGGGCTGCATTCAAAAAAATGGCACAAAAAATCAACGACGAACTGATTCATAAACAGCAGGCGTTGGGCGATATGTTCGGCGGTGGAGATGTCGATCTACGTAGTATTTTGACCGCTGTTTCTAATGAGATTGAACTGGAACATGGAGAGGGGAAAGGGCTTAACTTCACGATGTTCGAAGCCAAAACAGAACAAAGCGATTTTGGGCTGGAAACCTGACCTGGCGACCGGACACCCCGGATAACCTCCGGGGGATTCGGTATTTCTTCTTTGAATAGAGCATTTTTAACAAATATCCCGTAAATCCTCGCCCAGCCAGGGCGGGGAGCAGTCACCGCATTGGTGTGACAGATACGGCGATATTTTTATTCAGTTGATGCAGTGCCAGCTCGACAGTTTCAACTTTCGATGAATGTTCGACGTCGAGAAGCCGATCAATCTGTGTTCCATTTTTTCCGAGTTTGCGCGCCAACTCTGCTTTGCGTGTGCCGGTTTCTATCATCGCGTTGTGGAGTGCAGCCTTCATTGCTGGTAGCACTGGCAAAGAGACAACGTACTCACCTTCTTTTGGCTCGCTACCAGTGGGAACAGGTCGGCGTTCTTCAATCTCAATCGCAACCGCTGCGACCAATCCATAACCAGCCTCAAGCAACGCTTCTTCAACTGAGTCACCCACGGAATTAAACAATGGTAGGTCGCGGCATGATACGACATACGCGCCGGTTTTGTCGTCGCGCTCCAGTTTTACCGGATAGTTAAACATAGAGAAGCTCCTAGTGAAAAAGGCTGGGGCTTAAAGCCACAGGTCCTTCATTATTTTCTTGCGTAGCGGTTCAGGCATTTCCTTTGAACCGTGGTCCGGGAAAACCGACCGCTTTCCGTTCAGGTTCACTTTCTGATGACTGCCGCCACCTGGCGCTTTCCTGAACTCTGCCCCTTGCTGGATTAACCAGCGTTTGAACTGTGACTGCTCCCCGCCCGGTCGGACGAGGATTCCCACTTCTCAGGCCGCAACCGTCTGTTCGACGGATTTACGCTGGCCTCCATGGACAGAAACGACGAGTCCCGCCGCCTTTAGTTCCAGTATTCCTTTTTGCCGGATGTTGAGTGCCGCATTGATATCGCGGTCATGCTCTGCTCCACATTCAGGGCATCGCCAGATGCGTTTATGAAGAGGCATTTCCGGCATCCTGTAACCACAACAATGGCAGTTTTTCGAACTGGCAAACCACTGGTCGAGTTTTACCAGGTGAACGCCTTTTTCTGCAGCCTTGTACTCCAGCTTTGTGATGAAGCTGTGCCAGCCTGCATCACCTATCGCTCTTGCCAGATTGTGGTTTTTCATCATGTTGGCTGTTTTCAGCGTCTCCACAATTACCGCTTGGTTTTCGT